>Ga0114962_10001545_pt1 | contig 19800 bp, 20 predicted proteins | sample C_130820_MF_Meta_FD_87017 | JGI IMG/M metagenome (GOLD analysis project Ga0114962, IMG submission 87017) | Freshwater microbial communities from Lake Croche, Canada to study carbon cycling - C_130820_MF_MetaG | ecosystem: Environmental > Aquatic > Freshwater > Lake | place: Lake Croche, Canada... | reverse complement strand
CCAGTGGCCGGAACAGATGTTTCTGTCACGCAATCTGGTCAACAAGCCGGCGCTGACGATCAACAAGACACGCCAGCATTGCCTGCAAATCGTCAACGATGCACGCCAGAACAAGCCGGGCGTTGAGATTAGGCCGGTTGGCGGTGGCGCGTCCTATGACGCCTCCGATATTTATGAAGGCATCGTCCGGCACATCGAATACGTGTCTAATGCCCAGCTTGCCTATGACGCTGCATCGTGGAACCAAGTATTCGGCGGTTGGGGCTATTTCCGCGTTGTTACCGACTTCGCCTCTGATACGAGCTTCGATCAGGAAATCTTTATCCGCCGCGTTGCTAATCCGCTGAACGTCCTGCTTGATCCCGACATTCAGGAGTTCGACGGCTCAGACGCGCGTTGGGCAGTGTATTTCGAGGATCTGCCGCGCTCCGAAGTCGAGGCGATGTATCCCGAAATTAAGGACATCGCCGGCGCTTCCGTAATCGGTGACGACGAATGGAACGGCAAAGACAAAATCCGCATTGCCGAGTATTTCCGCAAGCGTGAAAAAGCCGACGTGCTGATCCAATTGCCCGATGGCAGCACGGAACTCAAATCGAAATTGCCGCGCGAGATCGTCGAATTGCTGGTCGACGCGCCGCAACGCGACGTTCTGGATTGCTCGATAGAGTGGATGAAGATTGTTGGCGACAAGGTGGTTGACCGCAAAGACTGGCCGGGCCGGTATGTGCCGTTCGTTCGCGTGATCGGCGAGGAAGTCGTCATCGATGGCAGGATGGACCGCAAGGGCCACGTTCGCGCGCTGATCGATCCGCAGCGGATGTATAATTACTGGTCATCGGGCGCGGTCGAAAGCGTCGCGTTGCAGAGCAAGACGCCTTATATTGCATCGACGGCGGCGGTTGAGGGCCTAGAAACCTATTGGGACACGGCCAACACCGAAAACCACGCCTATTTGCCCTACAAGCACGCTGACGACGCCGGCAACCCAATCCCCCCGCCAAGCCGCCAAGAGCCGCCGCAGATGTCCCAGGCGTTCATCAACGGCACTCAGATGGCGCAGCAAGAGATGATGCTGGTGTCTGGCCAGTATCAGGCCGTGATGGGCGCGCAATCGAACGAAACCAGCGGCAAGGCGATCAACGCTCGGCAGCGGCAGGGCGACAATGCGACCTATCACTACATTGACCACCTGGCAGTCGCGATCCGGTTCCTCGGCAAAATCCTGATCGATCTGATCCCCAAAATCTATGACACCAAGCGGGTGCTGCAGATCCTCGCCAAAGACGGCTCGCGCAAGTCGGTGACGATCGATCCTGGCCAGAAGGGGCCGGTTGCCATGCAGGATCAGAACGGCCAGCCGGTTGATCCTGCCGACAAGCAGCTTGATAACCCAGACTTCGCGGCAACCGTGCAGACGATATTCAACCCGGCAGTCGGGCAATATGACGTGATGGCCGATGTCGGGCCGTCCTATGCCACGGCGCGGCAGGAGGCTTTCAACGCATTCTCGCAGTTGATGCAGCAGAACCCTGAGGCCGCGCGCATATCGCTCGATCTGTGGGCGTCGTCCGCCGACTTCCCCGGCGCTGGCGAGTTGGCCAAGCGCGCAAAGGCAATGCTTCCCCCCGAGGCGCAAGGCGGGCCGTCGCAGGAAATGCAGCAGATGCATCAACAGATGGAGCAGGGCGCGCAACAGGCTATCCAGCACATCGAGGGCTTGCAGAAGCAGCTTGACGAGATGACGCAGAAATTGAACGACAAGTCCGCCGACATTGACCGCGAACGGTATGAGGCGGAGACGAAGCGGCTCGATCTGATTGGGCGTATTGATCCGAATTTGCTAAAACCGTTCTTCCGCGCTGAAGCAACCGAGATTGCCGGCCATCCGATTATGGATTTGGTGCAGGCTCACACTCAGGCGGATCAGGCGATGATGCCGCAACCGGCGCCGCAGATGCCGATGGGGGTTCCCAATGGGTGAGGCATGGCAGGCTTTGATGGACAGGATCAGCAGAAACCCCGTTGGCACATCGACGCTTTCTGGAATGCAAAGTCAGGGCGACCAATCGTCTTTTGATCCTGTCATTGGGCAATGGCCGACTGGGTTGCCGATGACGCAAAGTCAATACAACGACACCAAGACAACAAGCCTTAACCTGTTCAATCAATTGGCAAATATAGTTGCGGTTGGCGAGCGTCCGCCTGCTACTGTGCCCGTTCGTCCCGTTGCCCGTAGCCGCATTCCCGGCTATAATCCTCCCGATATGCCGCAGCGCGCGCTGGGCAGGGATTATCCGAACGGAGTGCGAACCGATGCCAACGGACGAATTACCCACGACATCGACGGAAACCCCCTCAACCCCGGTGCGATGGTCGCGGGACGTAGCCAGATGGGCGGTGCGGGAGCGTTCCACGACAGGGGACTTGATCCGGCGTCCATTGAACGAGTTGGAAAGGACGCGGGAGGCGCGGAATTTCTGGAAGTTGCGAGCGGAGGCTTGCCATACAAAACGGCAGGAACCTTCAAAAAGGGCGTAAACCCTGAAACAAATGATCCACAATCAGAAATACGCATTCTAAACTCCCTATCGCCCGGCAATAAAGACATCGTTGCCGCGCATGAAGTCGGGCACGCGGTCGATTGGCTGGCAAAAGAGTTAAATACCAAGGGCATAAGCGCCGAACTTCAAACGGTTTACAACGACCTAAATAATGGCCAGCGTCACGGTTCTCAGGTTACGCCTAGAACTTTTGATTATAAGGGCGATGACGTGCAGCGCGAATATGCGGCGGAAGCTTTGCGCGCTTACATGCAAAACCCCAACTATTTCAAGGGCGTTGCTCCTGAAACGGCGAAGCGCATTCGCGAGGCTGTCAATAAAAACCCGATGCTCAACAAAGTTATCCAATTCAACGGCATGGGTGGCCTAATGATCGGCGCGAACAAACTCATGGGCGATCAAGATGGCCAGTAACCGCCTGATGCCATACTCGACCAGCCTGTTTAACCCGGTCATGGGCGCAAACGATGCAGGCGGCGGGCTGAAACTTTCCTACCCGTCATGGATGACCGACAACGCGGCGCGCGGCATCGGCAACACGTTTACGCCAGACTACGCGGCTCCGGTTGATACCTCATCGCAGGCTGTCGCGCCCTATGGCGGGGCTGTTGACGCGCCGGCTATGGATGCACCTGCAATGCCTGCACCGGCACCGTTTAACCCATCACAGGGCATGGACGCGGGTAACAGCGGCAATGGTGGACGGGGACCGGGCGCAGAGGCTACGGGCAGCCTCTCGGGCGACGTGATGGGCATGGCGAACGGCCTGATGAATGCGGCGGGGTTTGGCGGCGGTTATGGTGCAGATCCGGTTTCAGGCGGCAATGGTTATGGCGCCGGTTCCGGCATGGGCGCGGACGCATCCATGCAAGGCGCGCCGAACTTCAAAGGCGGCATCCTGACCAAGAATAAGCTTGTCGGTGACGATCCCGACGGGCCAGACGACGGCTACGCGAGCGTGCAAAGCGGCGAGGGGGTTTTGACGCGCAAAGCGTTGAAGCACTACGGCGCAGGCATCGTGAACAAGCTGAACAAGTTGCAAGTGGACCGCGCGAAACTTCGCTAGGCCACGACCAAGCCACTCGGGGCATCCGAGGCGACTGCCGCCGCGCTGTGAAGCGCCGCAGAGGACCACATGAGCGAAACAATCGAAAACGCGCTGTCGGGCGTGTCTCACGACGAACCGACTGCCCAGCCCGCTAACGACGTCGATCAGGCATCGGGCGCTGATCAATCTGCCGATACAGAGGGCGACGATACCGAGCAAAAACCAAAGCAGACGCCTTGGTTTCAGCGACGTATTGACGAACTGACCCGGCAGAAGCATGAAGCGATACGAGAACGCGATGCGGCCCTTGCGCGCCAAATTCAGCCAGGGCAAGCCGCATCGAACGAAGCGCCGACAGGGTATGTGCCCGCGTCGGAAGTTACGAGATACGCGGAAAAAATCGCAGCCGACAACGCTTTTGCAACCGCCTGCAATACGATATTCGACACTGGCGTTGCATCGCATGGATCTGCTTTTGAAGATGCGGTTGGGTTAATTCAGCGCATTGCTGATCCCGATACCGTTCGCGGATTGCTCGAAACCGTGGCTGATATGTCGCCGGCTGAAGGGGTTGCGGTCTATCTGCAACTTGCCGCAAGCCCCGACGACGCAGCCCGCATTTTGTCTCTGTCGCCACGCAAACAGGCTTTAGAACTGGCCAAACTCGCGGGATCAAAGCCCGCACCAGTGGCAGTGTCTAAAGCCCCGCCGCCCATCCGTCCCATCGGGGCGAGCAAGGCGGCGGCTGATCCCGATCTTGCTGACATGTCGCCCGCGCAATTTCAATCATATTGGAACAAGCGGACGCGAGGCTAGGGCACGCGCCAGCGCGCTTTTCGATATCCCCGAGGGCTTAGGCAACCCTCTGGATGCACCGTCGTGATGACGGCGCTCCTCCCTTAGATGGAGCCTTCACGTGGCAAATAATCTTCTCAATTCCAGCGTCATCACCAACGCGGCGCTGGCGATCCTGCATCAGAAACTCAACTTCATCGGCTCGATCAACCGAGCATACGATGACTCGTTTGCCCAAAGCGGGGCCAAAATCGGCAACGCCTTGCGCATCCGGCTGCCGAACCAATACGTCGTTCGATCCGGCCAGGCGCTGGCTACTCAGGATGTGGTGGAAACTTCCACGACCCTGACCGTCTCGACCCAAAAGGGCGTTGACGTCAACTTCACCAGCGCCGAGCTGACGATGAATATCATTGACTTTGGTCAGCAGGTGCTTGAGCCGGCTATGGCGGTGCTTGCCGCGGCCATCGAGGCGGACGCGCTGAGCATGGCGACCAGCGTTTATAATCAGGTGAACGGCCAGGGCGCGGCGCAGACCTTCAAGAACGTGTTGCAGGCGCGCAAAATCCTGCGGGACAACCTTGCGCCGACCGGGCAGTTGATGTGCCGCATCAACACGCAGGACAACGTGGATATGGTGGACAGCCTCAAGGGGTTGTTTCAGGACAGCAAAAACATCTCCGCGCAGTATCGCGAGGGCGTGCTTGGTCAGACGGCGGGTTTCGAGTTTGCCGAAAACACGTTCCTCAACAGCTACACGCGCGGCGCTGCCAACACCGCCTACACTGTCAACGGCGCCGGCCAGACCGGCGCGACCATCACCGTGCAGTCCGGCTCGGGTGCGGTCGCTGTCGGTGACGTGTTTACCCTCGCCGGCTGTTTCCGCGTGCACCCGGAAACCAAGGTCAGCACCGGCATCTTGCAGCAGTTTGTTGCGACTGCCGTTATGGCATCGGCCGGCACTTCGCTTTCAATCTCGCCGTCCATTGTCACCAGTGGTGCGACGCAGAACGTGAGCGCATCGCCAACCAACGCCGGCGCTGTCACCTTCGCCGGCACCCTGTCCACCGCGTCGGGCCTCTCGCTGGCCTATCACAAGGACGCTTTCACCTTCGCAACCGCCGATTTGATCATGCCGCAGGGTGTGGACATGGCGGCGCGTAAGGTGATGGACGGCGTTTCGATGCGCCTCGTCCGTGCCTATGACATCAACAACGACAAGATGCCTTGCCGCTTCGATGTCCTTTATGGATATCAGGCTATCCGGCCTCAGTTGGCTGTCCGTCTGGCAGCGAACTAGGCCGCAACCATGAAGCCCGTTGACCTCATCCGCCTCGCCCTGCGTGACGCTGGGGTCAACGGCGTTGGGCAATCTCCGTCCGACGAAGAAAACAACGACGTTTTTCTGCACCTGAATATGATGTTGGCGCAGTGGAACAAGCGGCGTTGGCTGGTCTATCACCTCGTGGACATCTTCAAAACGTCCACGGGGGCGACCTCCTACACCATCGGCACGGGCGCAGATTTCGACGTTACCCGGCCAGACCGGATCGAGGCGGCATTTTCGCGTTACCTCGGGTCAACCGTATCAAATCAAGCCGACATCCCGGTTGCGGTCATGCAATCGCGCGAGGATTACAACCGGATCAGCCTCAAAGCTTTCGTTGCACCATCGTCGCCTAATTATGTGTTTTACGACGCGGCCTACCCGGTTGGGACGCTCTATTGGTCGCCGTCGCCGGCCTCGGGTTATTGCGAATTGCACGTATCGGTTAAAGAGACGCTCACGCAGTTTCCCGACCTCGTGACCGACATCAACCTGCCGAACGAATACCTAGAGGCGCTGCTGTGGAGCCTCGCAGTTCGGGCGCGCGTCATGTTCGGCCTGCCGCCTGATCCATCCATTGCCGGCCTAGCCAAAGCCGCGCTTGAAACCATCCGCACGGCTAATGCGCAGATCCCGCTCTTGCGGATGCCGGTTGCCGTCCTTCCGGTTCGGGCGCGCTTCAACATCTATACCGGCGGCGTCTGATGGCGCGTGTTGCGCTCACCACGGGGGCCTACACCGACCGCAGCCTGATTGCCGGCTGCCAGCGTTGCCTAAACCTGTTCCCGCGCCCGAACCCCGAAGGCCACCCGGTGCCGTTTACGTTCTACCCAACGCCGGGGCTGGTGACGCTATCCAATCCGCCGATTGGTGCGGGCCGGGGCGTGTTCCGCGCCTCCAACGATGTGCTGTATGCGGTGATCGGGCAATACCTCTACAAGATCGGCGCTGACTGGTCCTATACGGTCCTAGGGCAGTTGCTAGAGACGGCCACCACGCCGGTCAGCATGGCCGACAACGGCGTTACGTTGGACCTCGTGGACGGCTCGCCATACGGCTATGCGGTGGGCCTCTACACCGACACTTTTACGCAGATCGTCGATCCGGTGTTTTATGGCTCCGATCGCGTAGAGTTTCTCGACACGTTCTTCATTTTCAACAAGCCCGGCACCGGCATTTACTATATCAGCCTGGCGCTTTCAAACACGTTTGATCCGACCTACTGGGCCACCAAGATCGGTTTCAGTGACAAGCTTGTTGCGGCGGTGGTGGTCCATCGTGAGATTTGGCTGATCGGGGAAAGCACTACCGAGGTTTGGGTTAATTCGGGGGCCACCTCGTTTCCGTTCGAGCTGATGACGGGCGCGTTTATCGAACACGGATGCGGGGCCAAGTATTCCATCGCCAAAATGGGCGACGCGATCTACTGGCTGTCGAAAAACTTGCAGGGCCAGAATGTCATCCTGAAGGGCAACGGTTATCAGGCGGCGAGGGTGTCCACCCATGCAATCGAAACCGCCATAGCGTCCTATGCCACCGTTGCGGACGCCATCGGCTACACCTACCAGCAGGAGGGGCACAAATTCTACGTCCTGACCTTCCCGACGGCTGACAAGACCTGGGTTTACGACGAGACGACAACCCTCTGGCATGAACGCTGCTACGTTGACAGCGACGGCATCGAGCGCCGGCACCGCGTCAACGGCATGGCCTACGCATACGGCGTCAACGTCGGCATCGATTGGGAAACCGGCGCGCTCTATCGGGTTGACCTCGATACCTACACCGATGCTGGCCAGCCGATCATCCGGCGTCGTGGCTTTCCGCACATGGGCGACGGCGGAAACCGCGTGTTCTACAGCCAGTTTCTAGCCGATATGGAAGTTGGCGAGGCAACCGGCACCGGGACATCACCAAACGTCGGGCCGGGCATCCTCGGGACAAGCGCAACGGACGCGCTGGGAGACGGCACAGGCGGCGTGCTTGGCATTGGCTACGGTCCTGAGCAAGACATCCCCGCGCCTCCTCAGGTGTGGCTGCGGTGGTCCGATACACGCGGTTACAGCTGGTCTAACCCGGTCAAATCCAGCCTTGGCGGCGCGGGCGAATATCTCAAATCCATCCAGTTTCAGCGGCTCGGCATGGCGCGTGATCGCGTGTTTGAGTTGTTCTGGTCCTACCCGGTCAAGACCGCGCTTAACGGCGCATTCGTCAACGCAACACCGGGCCGGTCATGAGCGGCAGCCAGAACCAACAATTTCCCAACCGACAGACGGTTTGGGTTGATCCGAAAACGGGCATTATGAACCCGGTTTCGCACGCGCTGTTGCACTCGCTATGGGCACGCACAGGCGCGGGCACGGCGTCATCAACTCAACCGCAGATGCAAGCGGACATCAACGCCAACACTGCGGCGATTGCTGCGATCTCGACCACGTATGCGCCGCTGGCATCGCCGCATCTGACGGGCGTTCCGACGGCTCCTACGCCGGGCGCGGCGGATGCCTCGACGAAACTGGCAACCACGGCATTTGTGGCGAACGGGTTTCTTCTGACCGCAACGCAACTGACGGCGTCCCTTGGCGTGAATGTGGCGTTGAACAACGGCGCGTTATATTTTGACGGGCCTTCTGTGGCTCAGGGCACAACTGGAACGTGGTTTGCTTCGGGGGCGGTAACGCTTACTGACGCGTCAGGCGCGGCATCGTTTTATGTCAAGCTTTGGGATGGCGCATCCATCATCGCCTCAACTGTTGTGCAAACCCAGGGCGCTGGTGGCTTTGTTTCCGCGTCGTTATCCGGCGTCATAGCCGGCCCTGCTGGGAATATTCGCTTGTCGGTTCGGGATGTTTCGACGGTCAACGGTTTTATTCTGTTCAACGGCACAGGCGCGTCGAAAGACAGCACCGTGTCAGTGTTCCGCGTCGCATGACCCGCATCGAGCGCATCACGCCATGGGCAATTGCAACGCTGGCGCATCGGATGGACCCTGCCGACAAGGCGCGGTTTGACGGCGACGCTGCGGCTACAATCCGACAGGCGGCGGCGGGATGCGTGCATTCGTTCGCCGGCATTGTGGACAACCTTCCGGCCTTCCTCGGCGGTTTGATGGCAGATGGCAGGGTGTGGATGGTGTCGACGCCTGACGTTGCCAAGGCGCGGAAATTCTACCTCCGAGCCACGCGGGCCGAAACCGAGCGGATGCAAGCCATATCGCCGGTTCTGTGGACATACGTTGACGACCGTTATCCGCGCTCGCTGCGGTGGCTGGCGTGGCTTGGCTTCTCGGTTGGCGAACCTGTTGAAATTTTGGGCACGACTGCCCGCAAAGTGGAGCGCCGCGCATGAGGTTCCCCGGTCAGGGTTTCGCGCTATGGGATATGGCGGTTTTCGACCCGCTGACGGCTGCAATTTCAATTGGCGGGTCTCTGATTGGAGGCGCGCTGTCGTCGAGTGCTGCGTCGAACGCTGCTGATGTCCAAGCTGCGGCGGCAAACACGGCGGCGGAAAACAGCCGTGCGCAATACCAGCAAACCCGCGCCGACCTCGCGCCGTATATGCAATACGGCACCGCCGCCGGCAATAAACTGATGGGGCGGTTGCCTGAACTGACGGCGAACTTCAACCCGACGATGGCCGATCTTGCCGCAACACCGGGCTATCAGTTTACGCTCGACCAGGGTTTGAAGGGCGTCCAGAACGCGGCCTCTGCGCACGGCCTCGGGGCGTCTGGGGCGGCTCAGAAGGGCGCGGCGGACTATGCTGCAGGGCTGGCGTCAAAGACCTATCAGGACCAGTTTAACAATTACCAGACGCAGAACGAAAACAACTTTAACCGGTTGTTGAAAATCACCGGGCTTGGTCAGAACAGCGCAGCGGGTGCCGGCATGCAGGGCATTTACGCGACCAACAACGCCAACAACTACGCGACATCGGGCGCGAACGCGGCGGCGGCAGGCACGATTGGCAGCTCGAACGCAATCGCAAGCGGGTTAAACAATTCGAGCAACACGCTGGCGAATTACATGATGCTGCAGAAATACGGGCCGTCGTCGCCATCGCAGGGGAGTATGCCATAATGGCAATCGATCCGAACATCGCGCTAAGCGCCGGGGCTGGCGTTCCTGCGCCGGGCAATCCGATGCTGATGGCGACCCAGGCGCAGGCGTTGGCGACGGGCGCGGCAAACAATCGGCTGGTCAATATTAACGCGGATCAGGCGCAACAGACCCTGGCTAACGACAGCAAGAACTGGATTGCAAAGCAAGTTCTGTCGATTTTGCCGGTTGCTGCGCAAGGGCCTGATGGCGCAAAAAAAGCGTGGCCCATGATCGAAAGCGCGCTCAACGATGGCATCGCATCGGGGCGGATTTCCCAGCAGCTTGCGAATGCCTCCCGCGATTGGCTGCATTCGACAGAAGATCAAGGATCGCTGGTCAGCGGCCTTCACCGCCTGGCGCTAAATTCGCTCGATATTCCAACGCAAGTGCAGCATATGTTCGGCGGGCAGGATTTGGTTGATTTCGGCGGGGCGAAAGCGCCGGTCACAACCACAACGCCATTTGGGCGCGCTATGACGGGCAATCCCCAGGTTGTGACTAGCGTTGGTCCTGAAATAAATAATACGCTGTCGCCGGCAAGCCAGACAGATTTGGTTGACGTGAGGCAGCCGGATGGAAGCGTCAAACAATTTACGCGCTTGCAAATGGCGGCCATGGGCGGCGGTGCAGGCAGCCTTGGAACGGGCCGCATCCCGCCGGGCCTTCTTAACGGCTCTAGGCCGCAACCGGACACTCAGGGCGGGATTAAGCCAGTAGGACAATCTGCATCAACAGCAACAGCCGCATCGCAATCCGCAACCGGCACGGCCAGCGCATCGGCATTCCAACGCATTGCAGACGAGGGCGTTGCGGCGCGATCGCAGGATGCCATCCTTGGCAACATGCTGGCCGACACAACGCAATTTGTCACCGGGCCGGGGCAGGATCGCGTCAAGGGGTTCCAAGCCGCGCTCACAAGCTGGGCACCGGGTATCGCCAAGTCTTTCGGGATCGATCCTAAATCCGTGGCGTCGAACGAGTCTTTCGACAAACTCGCGGCGCAGATCGCGGGCGCGCAGGGGGCAGGCAGCGATGCCCGCCTTGCCGTCGCGCAACATGGCAACCCATCATCGAGCCTGACACCGCAGGGCGTTGACATGATGCTGCGTAAACTTCGCGGCAATGCGGCCTACATCCAGGCGCGGCAACAGGCGGCGGCGGCGTATCCGGACAAGACGGACAGCCAGGGCTTTGAAGCCAACATTGCTAAAAACCTTGACCCGCGCGCTTTCCAACTTGACCACATGACGACAAGCCAGCGCGGCGAATACCTTAACGCGATGTCGCCAGCCGATCAGGAGGCAATAAAGAAATCATACCTTTGGGCAAAAGAAAAAAAATTGATCGGAGGCGGTAATGCCGGTCGCTGATTTCGCGCAAACGTTCCAAGACGCAGGCCGCGAGTGGAACGTTGACCCAACAATGCTGATGGCTATCGCGCAGCAAGAAAGCGGCGGCAATCCGAAAGCGATCAGCAAAGCCGGGGCGCGAGGCGTGATGCAGATCATGCCGGCGACGGGCAAAGAACTCGGGTTAGAGGACCCGCACGACCCGACGCAATCGATCTTTGCCGGGGCCAAGTATTTCAGCCAAATGCTAGACCGCTACAACCGGCCAGATTTGGCGCTCATGGCCTACAACGCAGGGCCGGGCACGGTTGATGCGGCGATCAGCGGCAAGGGCGGCCTGCCGTCAGAAACCACGGCCTACGTGCCTGCCGTGACTGCCCATTACCAGAAGTTTGCCAAGGCCGGGGGAAAGCCAACGCCGGCTGACGCGATGCCGAGTAACGCGGACTTCTTGAAAAGCATCGCAACGCCGGATCAAGGCCAGGCCGATGCAGTGCCGAGCAATGCTGATTTCCTGAAAAGCATTGCGCCTCCTGCCGTTCCCGGGCCACCGACGATGCAGGGCGCGCCGGGAATGCCGGATTTCGTCAGGCCGGCTGATGCGCCTCCGCCTGTGATGACCTATGACGACCAGGGCAACCCAACGCCAGAAGCGGCTATGGCGATGTCGCAAACAGGCAGTGCGCGCGCGCCTGGTGCCATTATGGAAGCAGCGCGGCGCGGTGCGGGTGAGGGCCATCTTGTCCCGCCTGCCGGTTCCGACGCGCTTGATGCTGCAATGCGGAAATTCGGCGTATTCCCCGCGCAGCCAGGCGGAGGAAACCTACTGCAACGAGGCAATGAGGCGGTGCTGGGCGGCATTGGGCGGGGTATCAACGCAGCGCCGGCAGTGCTCAATAGCCTCATGCAAGGCGGCTTGGAGACAGTTAATCAGGTCGCCGGGCCAAAAGCTGCGCAGGTTGCAAACGCTTTGATGATCGATGCCCCAGCGCATGGTGGGGGGATGTCGCCATATAGCGGACCGATGAGACTTGGAGAAACTCAGCGCGGTGCTGCTATAATCAATAAATTGACGCCAGGGGTAGATCGTGGCCCCGCGCAGGTCTTGCCAGAGCCGACAACTCTACAGCGCATTATCGCCGCTGAAAAAGAAGATGCTCAAGCTAATTCAGTGGCAAGGCCTGTTCAGCCGGAGCCTCCGAACGCTGCCAATAGCAATGCGCCCAACACGCCAAAGGCCGGCATTAACGACAATGCTTTGTTGCCAGACCTGGTGGCTAATAGCAACGAAACCGCGCCATCTACTTTTGCGAACAGCAATGTAAAGCCTGGAGATTTGCCGACCGAACCCAATAACCCACCTGCACGCAAAGGGTCGCTTAGCGCGGCGGCAACCCCATCGCCAATCGCTGCGCTCAGGGATAGCACTGTCCGCGCTGCGCGAGGCGATGTCGAATTGCGCGCGGCCATGGAACCGGCGCAAATTGGGATGGATACTAGCGAATATCTGCCTGGGATTAAAAACACAAAGGCAGAATACTCGGGCGATCCATCTGTTTCGCAAGTTGAACGCCTAGCCCGCGAACGTGACCCAAACGGCTTCAAGCCGCAGATTATTGCTAATAACGATATTGTTATGAATGCGGTTGAGCATAACGCCGGGACAAAAACTCAGGTTGACACGATCAATCAGAATGCGGGCGCGGATTATACGGATGGGCTAGCCAAGGTTTTTGCAAAGAAAAAACCGTTAGATGGCGATCCTATTATTCAAAGAGTAAACGACATTCTGGATAGTCCTCTTTCGTCTCATTCTGTGGTCAGGGGTGCGATGGAAGATGTATTGAAGGAAATAGAACGCAACCCAAAAAATATGACAGACCCTGAATTTATGAAGGGCGTCAGGGACCATATCAATGATCTAATTGACGGAAAATCTGGTGTTGATAAACTCCCATACAAGCGAGCGGCAGCCCAGCTAAAAGACGTAAGAGACGTTGTGGACCGGCAAATTGAAGCCGCTGCGCCTGGGTTTAAGGCTGTTCTGGAAAAATACGCACTTGACAAACAACCAGCTAACTCAATGGAAGTTTTGCAAGAATGGTATCCTAAACTATTTGTTAAAGACCAGTTCACGGGCGGCAATAAGATAGACCTAAGAGCCTATACCCGCATGATGAAGGACTTGGCCGAGGAACGGTCAAAACCTGGGATTGATAACTCCAAGGCCATTACTGATGATACGATGCGCCAACTCATGCTCATTCATGCTGAATTGAAGCGGTTTGACAATATCAATCTAGGAAAAGCCTACGGCTCTCAAACCAATCTTGCTTCTGCGTTAGAAAGCGCAAAGGGAATTGCGAAGTCTGTTGGGAAAGCTGCTCTTTATGGCGGGGTGATAGGCGCAGCCGGAACGGCTGGCAATCTCCTTCTCAATGCTGGGCAAGATTTCTATACAAACTACCAGGCGGAAAAAAACCTTAGAAGCCTTACTTCTGATCACCTTGCTCCACCGCCTAACAAATTCATGCCGCCGCGTCGCTAGATGCGCGAAGTCCATTCATAAACCAAACGACAGACCCCCCACGCCAGACCGATCAACGCTCCTATAATCGCGCATATGACTGTGCCGATTGCCAAAGTTACCAAAAAATCAACCATCCTGAACATTCCTTTCCCTAAAAGGGCGACAAGCATGGCCTATCCACTGCCGAACGGCAAGACGCAGTTCTTGTCGGCCACGGGCGCGCCCTATGCGGGGGGCAGCGTATATCACTACATCTCCGCAACCGGCACGCTGAAGGACACGTATCAGGACAGCGCGGCCACCATCCTGAACACCAACCCGGTGATCCTTGACGCGTCGGGCGAGGCTGTGATCCTGGGCGTAGGCTCCTATCGGCAGGTGCTTTTCGACAGTATCGGCAATCAAATATGGGATCAGGTGACGCTGGTGCCGGGCCTATCTGACCTGGGCGCGATGCCGGTCGCAGGCGGCACATTTACCGGCGCGGTCACTGTGCCATCGGAAAGCAACACCGGGGCGCAGTTGCTGGCTATCACGCCAACCGCAAACACTCAGGCATCACAGGCGAGCCTCAATGTGCAGGGCGCGACGAACCAATCCGGCAAAAAAGAAATCCTCGCGGCGTTCGGGTTTACCGTTTCGACCGGCTCGGCATCGGGCAGCGGCAACCAGAACAAGGTCGGCGTGTTCTCTGGCGTCAATGCCATTGCAGGCGGCGGCGATGTTTGGGCAATCCAGGCGGCGACCACCACGGCGGCGACATACGGGGCGAATAACGCGATCAGCGTTGAGATCGATTTAAACAACAACACCGCAGAGCGTGGCGCGACGTTGGGCGCGGGCGGTCTAGCCTCTCCGGTTGCATACGGGCTGGCAATCACCGGGGCCGGCGCATACCGCAGCACGGCGGCCATGGTGGTTACAGGGCCGGGAACTGCAATCTGGAACCGAGGGATTGTGTTCGCGGCAACCAGCGTTTCGCAAGCGACCATTCAAGACCTCAGCAGCAGCACGATCAGCGTTGAAATCCAAGGCGGGCATACCTACGGCATCGATATGCGCGCGGCAATGTTTACGTCAGCCGCAATCCGGTTGCCGAACAACAATAGCATCGTCGGGCGGAAAGCTGACGACAGTTCCGACATCCGCGCATTGCGCGTGGATACCGCCAACTATGTCCGGTTGGGCGAATCAGAGGCGGCCGGCATCATCATGACCAGCCTGCAAGCTTCGACTTCCTACGCCAACGACGCGGCCGCCGCAGCCGGGGGCGTGCCTGTCAGTGGCCTCTACCGCAACGGCTCAGTCGTTCAGATCAGGATCGTATAATGACAACCATCACCCCGATCACCAGTTTGCCGGCTGCGTCGTCTGTGGCTGCGACCGACATCCTGCCGCTTGTCCAGACAGCCACCACGCGCCGGGCTACGGTCGCGCAACTCCATACCAACGCGGTCATGGGCGGCACGTTCAACGCTGGCGGCACTGTGTTTCAAGTCGCGGCGACCAACACGGCGACCTCTCGCAATGGCTTTGTGCAGTTGGTTGACGGGACGTGGGCACCGTCAAGCACGACGGGGCAGTATTATAACCGCTATTTCAGTATCGAGTTGACTTCTGGCCTGTCGCCGCGTGGCACCGTCTCGCAGCTTTGGAACACGCAGAACGTCATCATGTCGCGGGCGGTTTCGACATCGGCAAGCATGGCGAACTCGCATACGATCATGGACCTCGCGTATGCCACCATTCCGGCAGGGGTTGGTGTTGGTGATGGTGGCGTGCTGGATGGCGGCGGCCTGCCGGTTAATCCATATTATCAAGAAATCGGCGGTTACGCCTATAACGCGATCATCCTGACAGCCGGCCACTACAATGAGGGCATCGCCAGCTATTTCTACGATTATACCGGAGTTGGCGCGGGCGTTGAGGCGAAGTCGTCGAATTTCTTTTCGGTCATTGCCAAAAAAGCAGCCGGCAACACGTATTCGACATATGGATTTCAGGCGGTATCGTCCGGCGTTCAGCAAACGACATATGCGCCTTCCGCTGCATTCCGCGCCGATGGCGGCTGGCAATATGGGCTTGACCTCTCAGGCGCCTATAATGTCGCGCCAATCCGCATTCCTTACAACACAACAATCAAAACCCTCTATTCGGATGGATCGCGCGACGTTGCATTGCTGGCCTATGCCGGAGGGACGATCTACCTCGGCGGCGGCACATCCGACACGGCGCAGGTCTATCTCAACACCACGGCAGGCACTCGGTTTACCAACGTCACTACGGCGCAGAAGAACGCAATCACGCCAGGCGCTGGAACCATGCTTTTCGACACCACGCTGGGCAAAATGTGCATCTACACGGGCGCAGCTTGGCAAACCATCACATCCGTTTAAGGGGCTGATCCATGGCAAATCTCGTCAACACCGGCATCCAATACTTCTACCCCGAGGTTAACAGCACGCTCGCTGTCACCAGCACCACCGGGCGCGTGGATCTGACGCAGACGGGGGATTGCATCATGCTCGCCAACGACGGCTATGTGACCGCGTATTTCGCGCTTGGGGACGTGACTGTGACAGTCGTTGCTGGCGGTGTAGTTACGGCGGGCAGCACGGGCGGTATGGCGATCCTGGCCGGCGAGCGGTTGCAAATCCGCATGATCCCCGGCCAGACATACCTTGCCGGCATTACCGACAGCGGCACGACAACGCTGCGTGCGTCGCGCGGATCGGGTCAATAGCATGTTGCGCGGATTTAGCGGGGCCGGCCATCATGCGCTGAGGTGGCGTCGCCGGGCGGCGACTATTTTTCCTCTGACCGGGCCAAGCTTGCCGGGCGGTTGGACGTTTACCCGAGCCAGTTCCGGCACGCAAATCCAGTCCGGCGTTCTGTCCAACGCCACCACCAACGTCGCGCGATTCGAGACCTCGCCGGCTGGGTGGCTGGGGGAGCCGCAGGGGACGAACCTGCAATTTCAATCTAACGGCCTGACTACGGCACCATGGACGCTTTTAGGCGGACTGACGCTCACCAACGTCACCGGACCGGATGGCGCGACAACGGCATGGTCGGGAACGCTGGATTTCGTGGCCAACTCGCGCTTCTACAGCCAGGCCAACGGGTTGACGGCGCTTTCACGATACGAGCCGAGCGTTTGGATTAAGCCGACATCGGCGAGCGGCGTGTTTCTGATTGAAAACCCAGCGTCTGCGGCGAGCGGGCTGTGGACCGTGGCAACGGGGTCATTGACGCTCAATGTCTGGCAGCGCCTGACCCGCAATCATCCCGCAGTCACGGTCACGACGGAATTTTCCGCGACGGCGGGCGGCCTGTGCGGCAATTACTACCACATGGCCGTCGGGACGATGGTTGCTGCGTTTGCTTACCCAATGCTCGAAGTGGGCACGTTCTCAACGTCACCAATTACAACCACGACGACATCGGCCACCCGAGCCGCCGACAACCTGACGCTCGACCTGACGCAACTGCCGGGGCTGCAAACGGCGGGGGGGTATGGCGTGGCGTTGGAGTTCTCGCTGCTGAGTAACAGCCAGAGTAATGTCGTGTTCGGCATGGCGGGATCGGGCGGGTTCTCCAATACTTGGTATTTCACCGAAAACGGCGCGGGCGGGTTGGTGCTCACGACAATCGTGGCGGGTGTGGGCCAGGGTTCCGCCGCTGCCACACTTAGGGCCGTGGGGCTGACGAACCGACTGGCGCTCACAGTCACGCCTGCCGGCATCACGTTCAACCTCAACGGCGCTGGCGATGTCACCGTGACCAATGCCGGGATGCCGACAATGACAACTCTGGCCGTTCTAAGAGCGCCTTGGGCAGCCGGTAATTACGAGGCGGGCCACGCCACGCTGGTCACGCTGGTCCCTGGTCCACAATCCGCCGCATGGCGCGCATCGAGGTCATACTGATGGATTACACGTTCAAAGCGCCATCCCTCGCGGTGATCGGCAACGCACTCGCGGCGCTACAGGCATCGGGATTGGTGGGGGCGAACAGCGGGCCGAGCGACATGCTGGGGTCGATGTCGGTTGACGACGCCCAGGGTAGCCCGCTGTTCCGATATGGCGTCGGACGGGCTGCGGTGACGGTGACTGGCATGGACAGCCAGCCAATGACGATCCCCGCAGCGGGCGAGGCTAGCATGTTCTACATCGCCATTCGTGCGGCAGATGTCGCCATCCCATTCAACCCCGCCGCGTTGGGGCTGATTGCCACCACGCCGGAGGAAAGCGCCGCAGTGCTGGGAGTTTGGGCATGATTTTACGATGGATTAACGGGGGCGTAGTATTTGTTTTGACGGTATTTGGGAGGCGCTCGCGACATGGTGAAGGCGGACGAAAATGACCGTTCGGCATTTACGGCCTGGGTTGAGCGCAATGAACGCCGCCGCTTGTTTTGGCGCGCTGTCTGGCAAGCTGTCGCGTCCGGTCTTGTTCTTAACCTCTTTTTGCAGGGGCCGGCATGGCTAAGCTTTATGGTCGATTTATTCATGCACCGACCGCACTAGATCGGTTCTTGCAATGGCATTGTAAATGGGAATGGCCATGCCGAATTGGTATGGCCATCCTTTCGACGTTCGGCATTGCCGGGCTATTTTGGGTCACGATGGGCCACGCTCTCCCGCCGATGAAATTCCTGTGGTGGTGCCTTGGTTGCTGCCAACGGTTGATCTTGGGGATTTTTTAACATGCTCCCACTGCTCCTGACCCTCATACCGTCCATCGCCAGCCTGTTCGCGGGTCCGACAGCCGGGGCTATCGCGGCTCAGGTCGGATCGATCGTCACCAGCGTAACCGGCGTTGCAGATCCACACACCGACGCGGGGCAGGCGGCGGCGATGATCGCGCTGACTGGCAAGCCGGAGTTGCAGGCGCAATTGCAGGCTAAAATCATCGATGCGCACTTAGAGGCATCCCGCGTGCAGGCTGAGGCGGCAAAGGCGGAGGCAGACGCTCGCACTGCTGCAATTGTCTCTGCGGTGGCGTCGCAGGCATCGGCGCGGACACAGACCGTCGATCTGGTCAAAGCCGGCTCTGGCATTGCCTGGGGCGCTCCGGTAGTGTCCTGCCTGATCCTGCTGGCGTTTGGCGGGATGCTTTACGTGGTGATGTCGAAATCTATTCCAACAGGATCGGAACCTCTCGCCATGGTGCTGCTCGGCACGCTGGCGGCAATGGCTACCCAGGTGGCAAATTACTGGCTCGGCAGTTCGGCAGGATCGGCGGCGAAAAACACCACGATCTCCGACGCCATTGCGGGAGGCGCTGCACCGCGCCCTTTGTCGTGACGGCTATTGCGATGGCTGCCCGGCTGATCCGGCAATGCGAGGGCTGTGTTTTGACGCCTTACGCAGACACGGGCGGGACTTGGACAATTGGCATCGGCTCAATTCACGATCTGGCCGGCAACCGGGTGACAGCCAACACCCCGCCGATCACTCAGCAGGATGCCGAAGATCTGATGATGGCGGAGTTGACGCCAACCGCCGACCGTGTCGACGCGCTGGTGACGGTGCCGATTACGGACGGGCAAAAGGCCGCGCTCTACAGCTTCGCCTACAATGAAGGCGTCGGGGCGCTTGGAAAATCAACGCTGTTGCGGGTGCTGAACGCAGGCGATACCGCCGGCGCGGCGGCTCACTTTGCCGACTGGAATATTGTCGCCGGCAAAGTCAGCAAGGGGCTGGTCAACCGGCGTGCGTTAGAGGCTGCGGTATTTTTGGGGAAGGTGACGCCCTAGACGGTGCCGGGTTGGCCTCGTGCCACTGCGCCGCACGCTCTAGCCACACGGCGATTGATGCCGGCATATCGTATTCGCCAGTTGCCCACCGTCGCACCTGACGCTCCTGCACTCCGAGGATGTCGGCCAGCCCGCGTTGCGACCAGTGCAACGCGGTGAGGCATTCGCGGAGGCGGTCGGGGGTCATTGGGCGTGAATGGAAAGCGGGGCAACGCGGGCGCTGGCAAATTCCTCTGCCGCGAACCAATTTTTGCCGGCGCTTTCAAGGGCGCGGTCGGCCACCGCACGGTTGGAGTAGATCGCCGCGTGGGCTTCGTTGCTGCTGGT
>Ga0114962_10001544_pt1 | contig 19809 bp, 28 predicted proteins | sample C_130820_MF_Meta_FD_87017 | JGI IMG/M metagenome (GOLD analysis project Ga0114962, IMG submission 87017) | Freshwater microbial communities from Lake Croche, Canada to study carbon cycling - C_130820_MF_MetaG | ecosystem: Environmental > Aquatic > Freshwater > Lake | place: Lake Croche, Canada... | reverse complement strand
TCCTCCTACTGCTCTGATTGCTCTCTGAGGATCTTTGAACAACTTGTCGTGAGTCTTGCCATTCTTCTTGATTACTTGAACATAATTTCCTTTCAAGTCTGCCATTAATTCTTTTGGTGTTTTTACTTTTGCGTCCATGTTTAATTTATGTATAATAAGTTTCCTTGTTCATTTTCTATTTTTGTTACTTCCATCTTCTTGTCCAGGTACTCTAAAATAAACTTTCCATCAAATTGAAAGTACATGTTGAATGCTTGGTGAAACACTTCGAAGGGGTAAGTTTGTTTATTCTTATCCTTATGCTCCAGATAGTATTGGTAGAACCAGGCCAGATCATACTGGCCTGCTCTCCTCATTTGTAGATATTTCTCTCTATCCATTAGTTGATAAATGCTGTTGCCAATTTAAACAACTCTTGGTTGACGTGAAGATCTTTTTCAAAAGATTTAATCTTCTTAACCTTTCTTATTTTAGCTCCTCTCAATGCTGCTGAGTATCCTCCATTGATAATGGCTTCTTGTACTCTATTAAATACTAACCACAAACTGTCTCCTTCATCCTCTTTTCTAGTAGCAGTTAATACTTCTTCAATACTTGCATCAGTATATTCTGCATCAGGATTTGTAGTTCTCAAAGCCATAGCATCGATTGCTAACTGTCTTTGCTCAGCTGGAGTAAGCATTCTTTGTTGCATTTTGTTCAACACTTGGATCTTGTTAGGAAGATCTTTTACTGCAATCTCAACTACAGCTTGTAACTCCTCAAAAGTATAACCTTTGTGTTTGATACTGAATGCTGAGAACTCTTCGTCAGCAACTACTAATCCATTAGAACAAACTAATCTGTAGATACCAACTCTAAACTGGAATGAACTTAGTCCATCGTGAGAGTTTGTTAATATGATTCTTGGGAAAGCATCATCACCATTTTTACCTTTAATGATAAGGTTTGGATTTTGGAACGATACTATGTGTTTGGATCTGATAGTAGGTGATCCATCTCGTCTTGCTTTAGTTCTTCTTTGTGCTGCACTTACTGGAAGCCATCCTAACTTTTCTAAGTCATCGATAACTGTTTCAGTATTAACATGAAGGTACTTGTCGCTAACACCTTTGTTGGTAGGTTCTGTTGCGAATACAACTGGAGCTGTTGCTCTAATTTGATCTTTTGAAAGGTAAGAATCTAAACCTGTTCCGAATTTTTGCATAACATCGTTTGACATAACTAATTGTTTTAATTGATTAATATACCTAAAGATACTCTTTTTAGTAATACGAGACAACTTTTTTTACAATTATTTTTAAATTATTTTAATAATCCTAAAGCTAATGCTCTTGAATAACTAACCTCTCTACCTGTAGCAGGATTCAAATACAACCTCTTTGTCTTAGGTAAATTGTCAGCTCTCTTTTGTTCTTTAGAAAATTGCTCTAAGTATCCTTTTGGATAATCAAACTCAGCTTTTTCTATACCTGTTGCAATACTTTTACCTCTATATGTGTACGTTGTTGTAATTCCTGTAACGTCACATTTGAATACACTAACTAATTTTTCCATAACTATTTTTGTTTTAATTGTTTGATTAATAAATAAGTATCAATTGCATCATCTCCCATCTCCCACTCTTCAAAATGCTTTAAGCAATTCTCTAAAGCTGTAACCCATTCTTTAGTTGTGACTGAGATCTCAAAACTAGTATCCATTCCTTCCAGTTCTATTTCAAATAGTAAGGCTGTTTTCTTTTTATTGTTGAAAGCTTCTTGTATACTGTCTCTAATATTAACAGTCATGTCCATTGACTTGTTCTTGAAGATGTCTTCTAATTCTGCTATAGATTCTATTTGTAACTTTCTCATGTGCGACTACTATTTGTTAGTGATTTTTGTTTTACGTCAATGTATGGATTTGTAACAATTGTATTTGTATCCATTCTAATTACTTCTAGATTTGTTTGAACAACATATACAGGACCATTGTAAGGATATGTGTGAAACTGTATGTCTTCAAACTTATCTCCTATTCCTGGTTGTTTGATTGGTTCAGTTATTCTCCTATCCCCATCAAAGGATCTAAACTCTCTAGCTGTTGTGCGATACCAATTACCTTTGATACAAACCTCACAAACTCCTGCTGTGTTGAAATCATATTGAAGCTTTGCTGTATTGCCTGTCTTTTCCATAACCTTTTTTCTTATACCTAAAGATACAGAGAAAGATCCAGTCTAGCAACTATTTTTTAAAAAATTTCCAAAAATTATTAGAGATTGTTTTCTCTCTGAGCTTTTCATTCTGCTCAGATTGTTTAACAAGTTGATTGGCAACTCTTCTTTCTCTTGTAGGTTTACTCTTGCTTTTCATTTCGTTTGTAGTTCTCTGAAATGTATTGAGATCCATCTGTTGGATCTATTTCCTCTTGCCATAGTCCTAGTGATTGTAGATGTTCTTTCATAGCATCATCCACATCCCACGAAACTTCTCCTCCATGCTTCTCAATGTAATCTTCCATTTTGATTACTTGCTTCTCTGATATTGGAGAGATTGCATATAGGTATGAACAATTATAGCACATGAGTTCTATATTGTCAAGTTCGTAGTTCTTTTTGTTTCGATCCTTGAATTGTAGTATTAGTGGAATCTTTTGATCTGTTACTCTTTCCTCATGAAAGCCACAACGATTGCATTCCTCTTTTAGGTATCCCTCAAATACTAATCTCTGTTTGATCTTAGCAGGTTCGAAACTTTCTATTGCAAGAGTACCTGCTATCAATTCTTTTAGAGGAGCTTGCTTTCCTCTATTGTGTAGGAACTTTGGTATACCCTTGCCTGAAGGATTCTTGTGTAGTTCGTTTAGAGTAATACCAGTTGCCTCATCTACATATACTGTAGCGAACTTCTTGTAATGAACCAAAGAGCATTTAAGGAACCTTGCAGCACCTCGATTGCTCTTAGTGTTCTGCATGGCTCTTAAAATATCTTCTTTCGATAAAAATTTACTTGGTGGCATCTATTCGTCGTCGTCGTCTTCAAGTTCAAGTCCTTCAGCATCCTCAATATCTTCTAGGTCTTCTAGCACATCTTCTTCAACTTCCAACTCATCATCTAAAGTCTTTTCGATGGCAGCATCCAATACCTTAGCATCGTCTCCTAATTCATCTTCATCAAAGTTTAGAATCTCTAATGGAACATTTCGTACTCCTCTTGAAGTATTTTCCATCTCCTGAAGTCTTCTAGCTGTGTCTTGATCTAGTATGTCAAGTTCTGTTGCTGTGTAATCTCCTTCACCTACTACTCTAATACGTCCTACCTTTGGCTTAACATCAGAACAACTAATACAGAAATCATATCCGTAATTGTCTAATCTTAACTTAGGCATGTCATTCTTACATCTTGTACACTTAATTTGTTCTATCATAACCATTTTTGTTTATTAATTATACTATAAAGATACAACCAATATATATACTATGCAACAGTTTGTTAAACTTTTTTCAAACTATTAATAACAGTCCATACTTGTTCTGGAGTTTCAAAATCAACTGTGATCATTTCCTTACCATCTGTAATGTCAATCTTTCCATCCCAATTATCTATGGTTGGTACTTGGTAGATATAGTATTGTATTAAAGTGAATTGCTCTTTGCTGAAGTGTACTTTGAGTAGGTTCTCTATGATGTGTAGGAACTTTTCTTCGTACAAAGACATATCCATTCCTATCTCATCCTCTAAGAAATCTCTCCTATCTTCTATCTCTCGTAAAAGGATTATGCTTTCGATAAACAATTTCTTTTCAATTACATCTCTAGCCATATCCTTTTGTTTTATCTGAACACTACCCTTTAAGTAGTTGTTTAGTATTTTCCTTAATTCCCTCTTGAGCACCATATGTGTAGCTTTTTACTTCAAAAATTGTTAGAAAATCATTTACTGGTAGTGCTTTTGTTAGTGAAAAGAACTTAACTGCCTCTTCTCTACTTAGTGCATCTACTACTCCTACAGGTTCTTGTGTAGGGTTATTCTTTGAATAAAAACAAAACTTTGCCATTTTTTATTATTTGTTAGGTTGTGGTTGTTCTTGTGGTGCTGGTGCTGCAGGTTGTGCTGCTGCTTGTAAAGCACTTATGATAATTTTATCTAGGTATTCGATATAAACAAAGAACCCTAAGATTGTTTTATCTTTCAATTCTCTATCTCTTTCAACTGTCAATCCTAAAGGTGCTAGTCCTTGATTCAGCTTAGCAGCCAAGTCCATTGCAATATCATCTTGTTGTTGCTTAGACATTCCTGCAAATGTAGTTGGAAGGAATTGTATTTTGATTCCTTTTTTATTTGGATCTTCATTGACATCTATCTTCAATACAAACTTATTTCCTTTGAAATTTACTTTTGTAACTTCAGATAACATCTCTTTTATTTCTTTTAGTAAGCTCATATGTTTTTATTATAAATAGTTAAATGTACTTTAAATTTGTCTGAGGGTTGTGTTGGATGTAGTTTCCCCATTTGTACTTCGCATACTCATGCCCCTGCTGTTCAGTTTGTTGCCTTTGAATTATTCTCTCTTGTGTGTCATTTGTTGAAAGTGAAACAAAGTGATAGAAATGTAAACTATATAGTCTAAGCATCTTTAGCCCTGATAGCTGGCATTTCAAAAAGAAGTCCCAATCTGCTACTACTCCAAGATCGTAATTTTCATCCCAACCTCCAACTCTTAAATAATCTAATCTTGACATAAAGATTGGAAGTGTTGATCCTGTATCATCCACTTTGTCTATTGCTGTATAGGTTTTTTCATACTTCCAGTATTCCTCTAAAGCAAATGTATTTGGATCTCTTCCTAAATCTTTTATATAAAATTGAGCAAACATACTAGGAGTTGGTTCAATTTGATTAGGAGACATTACTGCTCCATCCTGCCATTCTGACTCTAGTGTCTCATCCCAGCCTGAGGGAAATACGTTATCATCATTTACAATTAGAATCTTATTTGATGTAGCATTGTATACTCCTAGGTTAGTTCCTCTACACAATCCTACGTTCTCCTCTAGGTTGAGTACGTTAATATGATCCTTCCACTTCTCTAGCACTTTCTTATTGAGTTCATAGAATCCATCTACTACTACAATGATTTCATTCTTATTCACCTGTCCCTGTATAGCTGATCTTAGACATAGGTCTAATGCCTCAGGTGATTTGTATGTAGGTATAATTGCTGATATCATATGTTGCTCCAATCTGTTAACGGTGATAGCCAAGCTGTCTCTCCGTGTGTTGCGTATCCTGGTAGTGGTGTTACTAGCAAATCATTCTGTGCTCTAAGATCTAAGAACATTTTAAAGTCATCAGGGTAGTGTCCTTGGTTAGTATATTTTCTAAGTATAGGTTCAGTTCTCCTTAGTACTTCTACTGTAGAAGCAAATGTCATTGTAGTTGAGTTTGTAATCTTCCAATGACAAGAATCTGTTAAGTATACTCTAGTATCTTCTGCTCCTCCTTCACAATATGGGTTTCCTCCTTTGGAAGGATCCAAATACTTATCAGGATGATCATATAGTGCTACGAAAGAAGCTCCTAATCCTAAACCTTCTTGTATAATTTTTGGAGATTGTTGTTTGTGTAAATAATCATTCTCAACAAAGTACACAACTTCTTTATCATCTAGCTTCAACGCTTTGTCCAAAGCTAAGTTAAATGTTCCTGCTCCATGACCTACAGATACTTTTTCTATATTGATTGGATCAATATACTTTGCAATCATATCCAAAGTACTTTCACTACAATTGTCTGCTAAGATTTGAATGTTGTGTATGTAATCAAAAAATACATTGCAAAAGTTTTGTAAGCATGCTTCGTTAGTAACATAGTCTGGCTTTACCTTACTATATCCTGCATCTGATATTCTATATATTATTTTCATTAATTAATATTAAAATGTTTAAATATTTTATCAAAAGCAGTCTTGGCATCGGTGTACTGCTTGTCTTCTAGATCTTGTAGGTATTGGCGCAGCATATGGTGGGTTGAAGTTGCATACTCTAAATCATCTAATCCGTAGGCCACTCCGTATTTTAGTGCTGGTTGTTTGTTGATTAGGTCTTCTTTCTTAACGTTTAGGTAAGGGACAATTATACTCTCACAACCACATAGTGCTGCTAATTGACTTAAGTAGGTTTCATAATCATAGCTGTAGAAACGTTTACATGAATTAAATATTCTAACCAAAGCTTCGTCAGGAACATTGTATGGTATCTCAATAGCATTTGATGGATGCATTATTTCTAAATTATGTAGCTCACTACTTCTTTTTCTGTATGTAAAACATGCTTCAGTATCTCTTGGTAATTTGTAATCTCTATACGTATCTAATTTAGATTCTATAATATGTAAAAAATTTCTATCTCTTATTCCATCGTAAAAATGTTCATGAGAGTATAGCCAGTAATTACTTTCTCCCCATGTTGCCATAACATTACTTCCCTCACTAGGTAAGTGGTAATTGTTTAGTAAATACCTAACTACATTTTTACACTCTAAAGGATTTCCTGACTCTATTTCAGGATATATTACTATGTCATTTTCAGGATCAATGTCAGTAGCTATTTTTGTGTTATAGTCTTCATTTAAAACAAAATAGTCTAATTGCCCGTTTAGTTTCAAAGTTGTTGTTAGATACGAGTCATAGCCTAGTGTATTAAGCACGTGACATAGCTTATGTAGTACTAAGGCACCACCTATAGCAGGATTGTATGATGGAGCTGTTATTATTATTCTATTCATTGTTTAGTTACTGGTTTGTAAATATATGGATTAGGGAAGCCACGTTCAATAAAGTCTTGGGCTACCATATTGGTATACCTATAGTGACAAGACCACCTAATAGTATCGTTAAGAATATCTCCTGATGCATGTACGAGTAGTGTTGAGAAGATTGCTATGTCTCCTACCTCTAACTCAGGTTGTGTTCCTTCACCTACTAGTTCCACTTCTGCAAAGCCTCCTGATATTTTAAAAGGCAGAGGACCTAGTTTATGTGTACCAGGATATATTATTATAGATCCATTTTCTTTATTTACATCTACCAAAGGTACCCATACTACTACTGAATCCATGGATGATTCCATTGAGGACCAGTCTTGGTGTGGTGGGGTTTTGTAGTATACTTCCTCTTTAGCTAGTTGTGGATGGTTAAAATATAGTACAGGGCGTGTACATAGGTTTGGAACTTCTAAACCTAACTCCTTTATTGTATCAATTAGTTTTTCTTGTACAGGAAGTTTGTATAGTTCTAATAGACCTGTTTGTATAATTTTTCCACAGTTAATAAACACTGCTTCGTGCTCATTAAATAACCGAATCATATTAGACTTAAAGTCTTCTTTGTATCCAAAATGTTTAAATTGAATTTTGAATATATCTTCGGCTCTGTGTCTTATGGTTTCTATGTAGTTCTTGTCAAAAAAATTTCGCAAAATAACATAACCATCCTTTTGTATTAGATGTTTAATTTGTTGCATATCCAATTCCTGTTTTTCCAAATTCATTTCCATTATAAAACATTATTAAATTACTACCTTCTTGTACTACATATGGATACGCTACCATTTTACTATCCCATCCCTGTAATGATACATCCAGTGCTACCTGCTTGTCTCTGACCCATATACCATTTACTAGTGTTGCTGTCTTTATTCTATATGACTCGTTGATGTTATCTCTATAAGATACCCTACCTCTAGTAGAAAACCAAGCCTGCTCTCCTATCATTTGAAAGGATGCTATTCCTCCTTCGTACTCTTCTAGTTGTATGATTACTTCTCCGGTTGGAGTCCAGTCTATCCCATTACTTGATTTAGCCTTCTTTATGTCGTATAATGGTTCTAGCTTGTCATTGTTTTCAATCCACTCTCTACATGATAGGTAGTACATCGTCCAGTCGTTGCTATGGTTGAATACTTTAGCAGTCCCTATGAATCCAGGTTCTAAAGCACTTGAATTAAAAATAGGTCCGTCTGAGTATTTTTTCCAGGTAATTCCATTATCTGAGCTTATTGCTAGTCCTAAGGTATTGTGGTATGGAATGTCTTTTCTTAGTGACCATCCTATATAGTATAGGTACTTAGCTCCATTATCTAGTGTTACTATGTCAGTAGGCATCACACCGTAGTGATCAAACATTCCAACTTTTCCTAATGGTAGATCCAATTTAATAGGATGTAGATAATTTTTAGGATTATCCTTCCAAGTACTTAAATACATTGGGATACTTCGTCCCTGCTCGTCTCTAGTTGAGTAGTAAATCTTATATAACTCAGGGTAGTTATTGTCTACCACTGGAAGTTGTGCATGGTGCTCGTTGAAAATGTTTCCTCTTTTATTCCACATTAGATTTTTTGAATTAACTTTTTTGCAGGTGAACCTATATACGTACTATTGCTGTCTGTATTTTTAGTTACAACGCTTCCCATCCCTATAATGCAACTCTCTCCTACAGTAACTCCATCTCTAATGCAAGCATTAACACCTACGAAAGCTCCTTTGCCAATATGGCAATGTCCCGACATTACTACGTGTGATGTAAAGAATACACTGTCTTCTATTACAGAATGGTGACCTATGTGGTTCCCACTCCACAACACTACGTTATTGCCTATAGTAGTAAATGGCTGCAGAGTATTATCTTCTAGTATAAAACAGTTCTCACCTATTGATTCAGCAAAGTTGGTACACTTATTGGATATGTATGATATGAATTCATATCCTTTTGATAATCCTTCTGTGTATACTTTTTCTCTTAAGATATTACTAGCTACGGGTGCAAATAGCTTGTATGTGTCTGGAGGGTAGTTTTCCTCTAACTCTTCAAAAGAAACCACAGGTAGACCTTTGAATGTATTTTCTATAAGATACTCCTTATTTACTACAAATGCAACAGGAAGTGTCCTGCTAGTTCCTAATTCAAACTCAGCTGAGAGGTAGTAGTGGGCTAGTTCAGCTAAATCATTTACACCAAATATTACTACTTTATTTAACATGATCATACCCTTTCTTAATTTCTATTCCTTCATACTCTGTCTTCCAAGGTTTAGAGCAGTATCCTAGTATTGATCTATATTTTGGAGATAGTTGATTGTATATCTCTGAAGGAACTGCTTCAGTCATCTCAAAGTGTTGTTTTATCCACCAACGAGTAAACGTGGCAATGATTGCCCATCTTGTACCTTGTGTTGTATTGGCTGTTGTTCCATGCCATAATCTGGAATCCCAGATAGCTATGTCACCTGCTTTTAGTACTAAAGGAATAGCCTCATCGTATACTGCATTGTCAGCATATTCACCTGCTTGATGTGATCCTGGAATTACTACTGTGCATCCATTCTCGATAGTCATGTCTTCTAGTACTATTGCTACTTGCATGGCAATTGTTTCATCTCCTTTGTAAGGAATAAACGAATCAATATGTAAAGGTAGAGCTGCATTACTAGATCTAGCTCCAAACGATCTTAGTATATAATTTGGTTGATCTTGTGGAATTTGTCTATACCATTTATCATTTAAACAATTAATTAAAATTTGCTCAACTTGACTAAGACCCAATAGTGTATCAACAAAAGTTACATCTTTATTTTGCAGATTGTATACATTAGGTTGGTTCGTATTTAGGTAGGGAGTATCCTGACTGATTTCGTTTTTGGTTTTTTGGTAGGTGTCCTTAACTAAGGTAAGTAAGCTACTAACTTGCTCAGGAGTAAATACTTTGGGAAGTATGCAGTATCCTTCTTGTTTAATTTGATCGGTGTAATTAATTTTTGTAGACATAGGTTGTATATTCATAAAGTTTGTAATCGTTTCGTATGACAAAGTTTCTACTCAGTTTATTTTTTAAGAACCATCCTAGATCATCTAAAGAAACATGGAATAGATCATCACGTTCCCAATCAACATGCTTAGACATTAGGTTAAATGCAATTCCCTCATCACACCTATCCCACAACGTGATTAGTGCTGATGTGAAGAACTCCATCATTTCTGCTTGTGGTAGTCCTTGTTTTTCTGTAAACACTCCATTTGCTATGATATAGTCAAATTTAGGTAATGAGTTTTCTTTGAAGATATCTACATTGTAGAAAGTTAAGTTTGGAAACTTTTCTTTACATGCATTGTAAAATCCTTTATTAATATCTAATCCTGAGTATTTTATTGTCTTGTTATTGTCTACTATCCACTCACTAAAATGTCCTAGTCCACATCCAAAATCCAGTAACGTAGGATTATGTTTCTGAACTACATCATACATTACTTGGTGTCTGGTTAATGTGTCTTCAAAATTAGGCCAGTCAACTCCTAAACTACTATCTCCATGTTCTTTAAAGCATTTGTCGTAATGCTCTGCTATTTTCAAATAACTCATATAAGGGTGTATTTTAGTAGTTGCTGTTTAATATGTTCTGTTGGATATGTAAATAGTAAATCTAAAATAGATGCATACTTGTTAGTAAAGCCAACTTCTCCCATTTGAAGAAAGTGTAAATTAATTCCATCTTTCTTAAAGTTATCTTTATTGTACAATACTTGACCTCCAATTGCATTTACATAATCACTTCCTCCTAGTATACTTGTAATTTGTTTTAACCCATCTCCCTTTTTTAGGCTAGTCATTCCTTCTGATGAGTTGATTATTTTTGTATGTATGTCTAGATGGGAGCATATTCTGCTTATCATCCCTATGTTGAATTCAGATACTGACACCTCTCTGTCTACAAACTCAGGAATAATGATGTTTTCCATTATGTCAGAATAGTATGGACTTTTTGCATATAGCATTTGAAGTGTTCTATAGAACTTAAGTATATAGTTATTTTCAAAATTAACCAATATATCTGTACACTTTTTATTTTGACTAGCATTGTGTACATTCAGATTTATACTAGTGTTGTTTTTTAAACTATTCCTAACCATATAACTTCGTTTCATAAAACTTACATGATCTAAGTTAACATAGGTATCTACGGCATGTATTAGCTGGAAGTATCCTATGTAGGGAAAGAAGTATGGTTGCATTATTCCTACTATCATTCTCTATTTGCTTTAGTGTAGACTGGGAACTTTGATAGGTCAGGGTATGATAGTTCTAGATCGGCATTCTCTTTAGGAACTCCTGTTGAAGTGTACAACTGATTCATTAATAGCAATCCCCTAGCAGCCAGCTCGGGCATCATATAAAAATTCCATCCTAGCATATCAAAGTGATCCTCATGATAGGAACATTCTCGACGTCCACTATATCTTGCTCTTTTGAACCACATATATGCTTCTTCATTATCTGTAAGGATAGCTCCACCTTTACTTAACTTAAAATGCTTGTAAGGACCTGTGAATGATATGCACATGTGGGTGCCTTTCTTATACATGCCTGCTGTAAACGTTAATGCAGAATCCCATACGTTAGTAGGTTCCAATTGATAAGCTCCTTTGATAGTAGTTCCTTTCACAGGTTTAAATTTCACTTTTCCTCCTGCATGAATAATCTCACAAGGAACCGATGGATAGGTTCTTGCTGGAATTGTTATTTCTTGTCCTGCGATCTTCTCGTACGTAAGTGCTAAGAAGAGACCATTACTCTGATTGTCTAGGGTTACTACATATGGTGCTCCTGTGTAGTCCGCTAATGCCTTTTCGAAATCTTCTGTTATTTGATATATCCCTTTTGCCATAATATTAATATACTAAAATAAAATTAAATTAACAACCTTTCTAACGTAAATATTTTATACACCCTAAGTAATCTGCTCCCAATGTACCTGTTGATGGAGTGCATATTACTGGAGCAAGACCTGAGATTGTATCATTTACTCCACTCTGGTACCCTATGTTGATTGTTGCTTTTGCTTTAATGAATAGCTGTATGCGAATTGGAAGGTTTAACTTTGCTAAGTCAACTACATCTATATTTTTAAAAATAGTTTCTCCTATTGGTTTTGATCCATAGTAGAAAAATCTTAAATTTTTATAAGGCTGGATTGCCTCTAGTAGCAATTGATTGGTACTATCAGGATAGTATTCCTGCACTGTGTTAGTTAGTAATAGTGTTCCAAAATTACCTGTACCTATGTATTGCTGTATTACTTTCTCTCCTTCTGCTACCTCTTGAGGTGAGAAGTATACTTCAGGATAGTAGTTCTGCATCTCATCCTCAGTAAACTGCCAGAACTCTAGCATTTGTTGTATAAGTGGTACTTCCGGATTACTAGTATCAAATATACGATAGTGGTCATGAAAAACCTCTTCTTCAATATTATCTAAGTAACCATCAACATATGGATTGTTATCAAATACTACCTCAACATTTTTAAAAGGATTGCTCCAGTGATCCCAATTACCAAAACCTCTAAACATATATGTAAGTAGGTTAGCAGAAGGTAGGTACACTTTACAGTCTGGATACTTTTCTTTAAGTAGTCTAGGAAAAGCTGAGAGTATTCCCCAATCTCCTACTGAATGACATGTTCTCATTAGTATAAATTTTCTACTAGCTAGATAATCATCTGGTATGTAGCTGGGGTCTTCTTTTGGAAATCCCAAGTACTGTGTATCAAATAGTGGTATTAATTCGTTGCTGTTAACTCTCCAAAATAGTGCCATAAAATTCTTGTTTTAAAATTGACATTACAATTGAATCGATATAGTTATCATGCTTTAATACTTCTTGCCTTTTGATTCCTTCCTGGATGAACCCTACTTTTCTGTATAGGCTGAGAGCTCTTATATTTATAGAAAGTACTTCTAAGCTAATTTTATTTAGATGGTACTTACTAAATAGAAAAGAAAGAAACTCAACATAAGCAGGATATGCTAATTTTTTACCTCTAAAGTCCTTATGCATATCTGCACCTATGCAGATATTTCTATTAGACTTGGAATGTTGACTTACTCTAAAATATCCTATATCTATATTCTCTAGCTGTATTATATAGTAGTCTGGCTGTGCTGTTTTAAACCATTCCTTTGTTTGCTCTAATGTAAACTTTCGAGAATCGTGTAAGTACTCTTCTGCACAATCATTTCTAATTTCATTTAGGAATTGTAGATCTTTTTCACACAAGGGTCGAAATACAAACATTACCAACCTTTCTTAATACATTCTACAATATACTCTCTATCTTCATCTGTTACCCACCAACCTACTGGAATTGATACAACTTTCCCTATTACTTTGTCTAAGGTAGGTAATGGTGTTTTCGATCCTCTTACGCATGAATGTTTATCATTTCTTTCATGTACTTGTGAAACTACTATACCACACTTCTTCATATGCTCCATAAACTTGTCTCGATCCTCAACTAGTAAACTATATATCCAGAAAGCAGATTCCCTATCTGTGTGGCGAGTCAGTGTTGTTACTCCTCTTACTCCTTGTAAGTATTTATCATAGTATGCAGCATTGTCTTTGTGTTTACCAACTATGTCCTCTGCATGTTTTAAATTTTCTATACCCACTGTTGCACATACATCATTCATGTGGAATTTGAATCCCCACTCCTCAATGTCTGCTTCACATCTAAAATCTTTTCTATTTGAGTCTCTATCAATACCATACCATCTTTGTAACTTTGCTCTGTTGTAGAGTTCCTGGTGTGGTAAAGTTAGTATCCCACCATCTATTGCTGTTATGTGTTTGATGGCTTGAAGTGAGTACATTACAATATTTCCATGATTTCCTAAAGACTTTCCTTTATACTTAGATCCAAAAGAGTGAGCTCCATCTTCTATTACAGCAGGTTTAAATCCGTACAACTCTTTAGATTTCTGTTGAATTTGTTTAATTCTATCTAAATCGTTTGGATATCCTCCCCAATGTACAAGTAGTATTGCTTTTGTCTTTGCTGTAATCTTTCTCTCTAAATCATCTAAGTCCATATTTAGAGTAGTTGGATCTACATCGACCCACTTAATCTTTAGACCATTTGCTAAGATAGGGAAATTTGAGGCTGTACAAGTTAAAGCAGTTGCTAATACCTCATCTCCTTCTTCAATACCTGGCCAGTAGTCTTCAGTAAAAACTACCCCATGATGCGTATTTTTACTATTTTGGGGCTTTTTAAGTAAGTGAAGTGCTAGGTGTAGTCCCGAAGTACCTGAGTTTAGTGTAACTAGGTGGTCATTATTCAGCACTTCCTTTAGTTGTTTTTCAAATATTTCGACTTTCTCTCCCTGACCTATGTATCCACTGTTGAGTACTTTCCCTACTTCCTCAGCGGCTGTAGGTGCCATAAATACTTTAAATAGTTGAATTGTTTCTTTCGGCTTCTTCATATTGTTTTAATTTTAATTCGATAGTGTTTAACATCTCTTCAGGTTTAGTGTGCCCAAAGTAGTGAAGTACTTTTGACTTGAACATTACCTCTAGACTTAGATATGAAGGATAGAAGTAGTACTGCTCAGGAGAAAGTAATTTATAATTATCACTACATACTCTATTTAGTATAGAGTGAAAAGATTGCTCTTGAGTATCTATTACTGTTCTTTCCCATCCTTGCTTCTCTATTCCTTGTTCATCATAAATTCCTGAGAAATTGAAGCAAGTTAGTAGTTCACGAAATGTATTTGAGTTTAGAAAATTATCAAAAAGTTTTAGATTCATTCCTTGAAATCCTGCATTTACTCCTACATTTGCATATAGGTCACTTTGTAATATGTCAGTTTGAAATAGGCTACTTAACTGCTGGTGTAAGGCTTTATCACATCCTGAGTTGGCAGGTTCACTTATTCCGAAAGGTACTTTATTTTCTATGCAATCTCGTAACTCAGTTAATTCGTAACTATTAAATATAATATCATATTCATAAGCCAATGCATACTCATACCTTAACACTCTTCTTAAGTAGTGAAAGATTATTATGTGGTAGAAGTGCACAAAGTTGGAAACTTTTGATGTTAGGTCTTCACCTGCATAGTCGCATTCTTTGAGATAATCTAGCATGTCCTGTGTTGAGTACCACGTAATGTTAATTGGAAGTTTGTCAATCTTCTCTGACCACTCGTCAGTGTAGTCTGGTGAGTGCAGTACAATGTGCCAGTCAAATTCCATATCAGGAAAGTACTCTAGAAGCTGCTTAATACAAAAGTACTCCAACTTACCTTTTTTATGCCAGAGTCTTGCAATAGCTACATTTTTCATATTATTTTTTATAAAATTTATCTAGGTATTCATGTAAGCAGACTTTCCAATTTCTCATATAGTTTCTATTCAAATCGGTAAGAGCTTTGTTAATTAATTTTTCCGAGTATGGGCGAGGTGCAAAGTACTCCTCTTTGTAGTAGTCGCTATCTACTTTACTAACTGTTAGTCCTAAATTTAGATATTCATTAATGGCTACGGCTGTTTCATATCTACTAGCCTCACCTTGACTTACCATGTTATATAATCCGTAAGGAAGTTCCTCTTGTATGTGTTTAAGTATTGAGTTGGCAAAGTCATAAGTATATGTAGGTACCCCCAACTTATCGTCCACTACAAATAACTCTTTTACTCCTGAGTTTATTTGTTTCATGATTTTGTTTACAAATTTTTTATCTTTAGAAGGACCTCCTCCCATCATCCATCCTGCTCTAAAGATCCAGTACTTTTCATAGCTTTGGTTCAGTAATAACTGTTCAGTATAGTACTTACTCTTACCATAAGCACTTAGTGGATAGGGAGCATCTTTTTCTGTATAGAACTCTTTATCGTTTCCAAAAATTCCTGCTGTGCTAATAAACACATATGGAATGTTTAAATCTTTTGCTAGATTAAATAAGTGTACAGCTGCAATTGTGTTTGTTAAATAGCAGTCATCCTTCTCTTGTTCACAGTACTCTAGGTCTACTAACGCAGCAAAGTTTAAAATAATATCTGGCTTATGTTCAGAAATGGTTTTGCCTGTTGCTTGCAGATCTCGTATATCACAAAACTCAATGGCTCCTTCAACATCCTTATCTGTCAATAGGTAGTTTGAGGTATCTACGATACCCTGTAAGGTTGTGCCTAACATTCCATTAGCTCCTGCTATGAATATTTTCTTATAATGTGTCATAGTAATTATTTTGTCTTTCTTGTCTGTCGATTGTCTTTGGGTGATATAAAGCCCATTCCTCTTCTGGTGGAAGCATTCCGTGTATCTTAAATCCTTCTAGTACTTCGTGTACTTTATTGACCCATCTTATATGAGGAGCGTTCTTGTAAATTCTCATTTGCCAATCAGCCCAGTTAACCCATCCTTTTTCATTTACATTCCATCCCCACTTCTGAATATGCTCTTGGGTTAATCCTTCTACAGTATTTACTCTAGGTATTCTAAGCATATCGACATCGTTAGTCTTCAGCATTTCCGGTAGGTTTTCAATTAAATTGATGTGAGGAATCTCATCAGCATCTATTTGGAAGATGTAGTCGCCTTTGCATAGAAGTGTTAGTTTATTTTTCCAATCAGCAAAGTGTCCTGTAAAATTATCCTTTGCTACAAAGATGTTTACTATTTTATCCACTTCATCTATATAGTCATAAACTTCCTTACTTCCGTTTAGATCATATAAGATTACTATTTCATCTTCTGTACGTTTGTTGGAAAGGAGGAAGTTGACTAGTCTTTTCACTTCCTCCAATTCATTACAAACTGTTATTGCATAACTTATTTTCATATTATTAATATACAAAATCTATTCCGATTGTGCAACTTCTATATCAAAAAAGTTAATAGCATCTAATGCTTCCATGAAGTCTTCTTTTTCAAAATGCTGGATGTTCTTCATATCCATCTTAGTTGTCTGACCTTTTGGAAACTTTGCTTTCTCCTCTTCTAAGATTTCAATAGAGTTTACTGCAGCCCATTTCCAATTGTCTTTTGAATTTCCATCTAAGAATACCATTCCTTTGTTGGGAAGTGTTACTGTTGCTGGGAACCATACTTTCTTATCTTCGTCTATGAACATCAGGTCCTTGTAAAGTTCTGGTGATGCTTCTAAGGTTTTTGTTATTAAATCTCCTCCTTCAACCATTAGAGTTGAAGTTGAGTATCCACAACCAAAACAGAAGTGCGTTGTTACTTCCTCGTTCACTGCTTGCTCGTAACAAGCATTACCTCCACAATGTGGACAGTCTATCATCTTTTCTTCCATTATACTTTTTTTAATTTTGGTAGTTCAATTTTCTTGAGTGTTGGTAGTTTTAGTTGTACTTGCTTAGGAAACTCAGGAATGTATTGTGTTAGAATAGTATCTAGCGTTTCTCTCATCTTTTCATAAGAGAATTGTGTTCTTGACTTATGTCCTTGTCTCTTTGCTAATTCCTTATATGTTTTGTAATCTTCAAAAACATCTTTAAGTGCTTTTCCTGTAAGTGCTTCATCTGGTCTGAACCATTGACTTTCTTGTAGAATCATCTTATCAATAGCTGCTGATGGATGTACATTTGTTAGGGTTCCTCCAATTTGTTTTGTGAACTGAACATCTAAGAAGTCTGTATGACCTGACCATCCTGATGCTATGATTGGTTTGTTTACTAAACTGAATTCTAGTAAAGGTCTTCCGAATCCTTCTCCTTTTGTTAGAGAGATCATTGCTTTTACTCTACCGTGATTGTATAGTTCATTTACTTCTGCATCTGTCATATCTCCGTGAAGTAGATATACATTTGGTAACTTACCTTTCACAGTTTGTCTTATTGCATCTATTTTATTTAAAACTTCTTCTCTATCCATAATGGAAGTTCCACTTCCTGCTTGCACTTTCAAAATAAGTCCAGGAGCATTCTTTTTATTTTTAAATGTTTCTAAGAATGCTTTGATTGTGTATCCGATATTCTTTCTGTCTTCTCCTAGTACTCCTGGAAGCCAGTGTCCTACTGTTAGGAAGCAAAATTGTTCTTCGATTTGATCTAAGTCAAGTTTAACTGCTAGTGGTAGTGGAGTATACTTTTGTATGTCTGCTCCTTCAAATACAACCTCTACTTTTGTGCTTAGTTGTACTACACCTGTAACTTGACCTGTACGATTGTCTTGCATATTGAATTTACTTTCTTCAAATACCTTCTTAGCATGTTGTGCAGATACTAATACTAGATCCATATTGTTGCATCCTTGCAACCAAGTTGCATCACAAAGTGTTGTTTCTATTCCTGCCGTTACTCCAATGTTATATTTACCAACCTTTTGGAATTCATTTGGTACTGTAATTTGAACCCAAATGTCTGGTTGTGCTGTTAGTTGTGGAATAATTCTAGATGCTAAAGATTCGTTGTTGTGATCTTTTAAGTATCCAAATCTTGTATTACCCCATCTCTGTGGTAAAATTTTTACATCATACTTATCTAAATCTATAATTGATTGTACGAAATCTCTTGCTCTTGCTCCGTATCCTGAGTAAGTGTCAATTGGACAACTTACTACTAATGTAGGTTTGCTCATAACTAGTATAGTAATTTATGTGTTATACGTTTTTTAGGTCTGTCTGTAATCTTATGTAATTCAAATCTTGCTCTTGGTACAAACTTTTCAAATGATTGATCCATTGCATCAATTACATTTTCACACATTTGTCTTGCTGACATTCCTGATTCATCTGATGTTACCCACTCTCTTGCTTTTAATCCTTTAGCATCTCTCTCTTCTTTTGGTAGATTGTAAACGTCTTGAATAGCCTTTGCTACATCTAAAGGTTCACATCTGTCATCAAAGATATAAGGAGTTGGAACTGATCCTACTAATGATATGTTTGAAGGGAATACTGGTACTGCCCACTCCCCATGCTGTTTGTAAGTACCTCTATGGTTAGATGGAAAATCTGATGTAAAGTCGATCCACTTACCATTCTCATCTACAAATCTCATTTGATCTTGCATACCTCCTGTTACGTTTTCAATAATCATTCTACCTGCCATCATAGTTTCAGTTAAAGATAATCCCCATCCTTCATTTGAAGTAATAAGCATTCCAACATCAGCTATATTGTAAAGTAAATTCATTTGAGGAGTATCTAATTTATCTTGTGAGAAAAATACATTAACATAACTGTCATCACAAAGAGCTTCTCTTACTGCATAAAGATCTGTACCATTCTCATCGACAGCTTGTGTATGCATCACTAAAGCACATCTCTTTGCTTTGTCTTGTCCAATCATATCACAGAACATTTTATAAGAAAGGATTACATCTCCTGGAGACTTTCTTCTAATGTTTCTTGAATTGAAAAGAACTACGAAGTCGATTTGTTTTTCTCCAAACATATTGTTTTTAAACTGTTGAAGTAGCTCAAAGTTTTCATGTCCTTGTCTAATTGGAAAGAAGTGTTCGTCATTTATTCCATGAGGAACGTACTTAATAATTTTATCCTTAGCTGTCTCTCCTAAAACTATTTCGTTAATATTTTTAGTTTGTTTTGAAATAGCCATTAACAAGTCACATGATTCGTAGTACGATTTGTTATAAAGAGGTGCTGGAAGATCATCCCAAATGTTTAAGTAGTGAATTGGAATTTGATTTCTAATCTCTCTTTCAATTTCAAATAACCAAGTCCAATATCTTGGATCTGTAAAGATAAAGATTGCATCTGGCTTCTCTTGAGCGATTAAGTTTCTAATAAGCATTGCATCTCCATATCCATTATTAGGAAGTACTCTTACCCATGAATCCTCTAACCCTGTTAGATCGTTTACTTCTGGGGAGATATCGAAACCTTTTCCTGCTTCAGGATGGTTGATTGCTGCTCCTACGTTTAACCAATTGAAATGGTGTGCTGTTCCTACGACAATCTCTCTGGCCATAGTTGCGATACCAGAATGCAT
>Ga0114962_10001541_pt1 | contig 19821 bp, 24 predicted proteins | sample C_130820_MF_Meta_FD_87017 | JGI IMG/M metagenome (GOLD analysis project Ga0114962, IMG submission 87017) | Freshwater microbial communities from Lake Croche, Canada to study carbon cycling - C_130820_MF_MetaG | ecosystem: Environmental > Aquatic > Freshwater > Lake | place: Lake Croche, Canada... | reverse complement strand
CCTTGGTAACCACACCAAATACAGTTCTGCACAACAAATTACCAGAAGAAGACGCATTTAAAATACCGGCTTCAGTCAAGGCACCAGTACCTGTGCCTGCGGGGAAAGTTGCTATGTAAGTAACTGTATTTGAAGTCCTTGCTGTTGAGTCAAGAGCTACTCGACCAAGTTCTGTACCTAAAGCGGTCTGTGAAGTTGTTGCAGCAGTGTTGGATGACCCTACAGCCATATGACTCATAATTGCGGTAGTATTTCCTACCATTCTTGATGCAATAGTATCTTTACCAACTGCGACGACTAAGTTATTAACTTTTCTATAGTCTTTTTGTTTACCGGTTTCGTCTAAAAGAATAACTTCTAAGTTACCTTTGACATTAATTGATTCTGTGAACATGTTTTATTCCTCTAAGAAGTTCTGTGTTATATTTATACAAGCTATCTTGTATGTTAACTAAATGAAATTGCTGTACCAAAAGAATTAGCAGTGTATTGTTCGGAGAAATAACTAGCTACTCCTATACCAACCGTATAGTCTGGTGCAGCGTTTTCTGAAGTATCTACTGCCTCAACACTATCGGTATTTAACTTAGTTAAAAAAAAAGAAGTATTATCCCCTGATATTACATTATCTGTAAATGACTTATAGATATTAATAGTAATTACATCTGAAATTACAGTATTATCAGTTAATGGTTTTGTTAAGGAATAAACTGTATTCTCTGCAGTACTTACGTTGTCATTATCAACAGGTTTTCTTATTAATTTTGCAGTAGTTTCTAATGTAGTAAAAGTATCAAAAAGGTCAGCGTAAACGTTCTGTCTAGTTATTACATTAACATTAGCTGATAAGTTAGCAGTAGCTGAAAGTATCCTGTTAACAAACAAGTTAGTACCAGCTTGATGAACTAACTTCTTGACAATATTATAGAATGTACTGATATCTAATTCAGATAAAATTTGATAAGCAAAGGGCTGATACAGCTTACTATCTTGTACACGAACATCTGGTTCGGACACAAAACCTTGTGTTGAAATATATTCTCCAGGGTATCTAGCTATGGCCCCTAATCTAAAATTAATACTAGCATCGTTTGGATTTTCAACCCCTGCTGTAGTAACAGATGTAAGTACTTGGGATGAAACTGAACTGGATACTAAAGTAGTACCAGTATACGAGAAAGGTGTAACGTAGTCTTCTTGGAAGTATCTATCAGCATCAGTTATAGAATGTTGTCTAATTGCTTCAAACGCTTCAGAAAATCCACCGCCTTTGGTTTGAAAGTATTTAACACGCTTTGTAACACCTAGAGCATTAGATAATATAATACTAAGATCTTCGGTAAAATTATACCCGTAATTTAAAAACTTTAATATTTGAATTGAGCCAGTTGAACTAACTCTTGCAATTCTAACCAACGTATCAACACCACTTCCAACCGTCACATTGAAGATTTGACCGACTCTAAACCCAGAACCCCCAGATACGATTTCTACATTAGTTGTTGTTGGTTTAATGGTACCAATAAACAGCGTTCCAGAAGTACCTGATACAGTAACTTCTTCATTAACTTCAAACGGTACTGGAAAAGCACTGTGATAAAATATTTCGTATAAATTACCACTGAGACTTTTAACTCTAACAATTTCTGCAGTATAATTAATATTATTTTTAGTAAATGCTAAAAATCTGTCTTTTATGTCTGCAGCACTACCAAACGTTAAAAGAACGCGAATAGAATTTCTAAGGCTCCATTGACCATCAGATGGTCTTAATACAAAGTCGTAGGGATGATTGGTTTGAGCAACTGTATCATATATTACTTTAAATAAGGTTTCAATTGATAATGTACTACCTTTGGCAGCATAAAGACCTTTAATTTTTTTAATTAAAAGCGGCTTATCAACCAATAAACTTACAGGTAAGTCTTTAGCGTAGTTTGTTAAAAAGTATTTAACAAACGATTCTGTAGTTTGATCTATATCACTGTACTGTCTTGCATTTTGAACAAGTTCAAGCGCGCCCTGATCTTGTTCCAGGAATTTATAGTAATATTCTAAAAAAGCGACAAAGGTTGTATAGTCAGACCTGATAAATTCAGGTAGCTGACTATTTACAAGCTCTGAGACCTTCTCTTTAATTCTTGTTGTGGCCATGTTATACAGATGCAGTCACGTTAACTGTTGTGCCCGCTAACAAGCCTCCAGTTTTATTAATGGTAGTATCGTCTTGTACTAGAATTTCACTTCTAGATACTGTTAAGTTATAATTTACTTCTTGTATACTACCGGTAGTACGAATATCAGTTACTCCGGCAGGAATACCAGTAGGGGTAATGCCGCTTATACTAATCACCCCCGTACCATAATTAACTGTACCCACATTGGTTGCAACTACAGAACTATTTACAACGTTAACAAGTCTAAGTACCCCAGACCCTGTATCACTAGGTGGTGTGTCATTAGGTAGGTCAGTAATCTTTACAAGTGTAGAGACACCCCCAACCGAAATATAAAAATAACTTGAAAGTATGGAGCCAGGTTTAAGTGGGTTTCTATACTTAATAGATGTGTCACCGGTAAACAGATTGGTGGTATTTAAGGTAGGAATAATTCTTCTTTGTAACTTAAGACTAACCAAGGCGCTGGTAATAGCAGAGTTCTTAGCCAAGATACTATTAGTTAAAGCCGAGTGAATGTATTCTTTATTAAACTTTTGTAAATTAGTAGAGAAATAATCTGTAATAGCAGTATTAACTTGAGCCTTTATCTGATCAGATGAAAGGGTAGTAATAGAAGAATTATAAACAATATCAGCAGTTATGTTAACATAAAAATAAGTTGGATCAATAAACTCTGGAATTATTGTAATACCTTGTTTAGATTTTAGTATGTTAGTTTTAATAGTGTTTTTAGTAGCATCTGATATTGTAAACCCTGAATAAGGCTTCAATGAGATTAATACTTTACCGTAATAAGGAGGATCATTATCTTCACCACCCCAAACAGATACTGATTCTGCGCCTGCATAATTAGCTAAAATTAATGCTTCATAGTCGGTTGCTGTTACTGCTCTATTCTTAGATGCATTAACTCTTGGAGCATTAAATTTAATAGATGTAATACTTTCAGCATTAGCACCACCAGTTGAATTACTGTTAACAGTAATTGCAATGGAGCTAGATCCACCAATAGTAGTACCAGCTGTAAAGGATTGAGAAACGGTGCTTGAAACATTAACAGCTGCACCCGTAGCAACCAGGTATTGAATTGTAACAATGTTGCCTGCAGCTAAGCTTTTTCCAATTATACCGTCACCAAAATAAATCTGATATTTACCTTGAGGATTTTGTTCAAGATAATACACCTTTGACGTACCAGCTAACCCGGTAATATCGGTTGATAAGGTATACGTATTAGTTGTAGTATCTGTAGATGATGTTTGAACACTAACTTTAATAGTAGTAGTGTCTACAGCTTCATTTGGAATTTCATACTTGGCTGCCGGGGTAATATCCGATACAACATAACTGTAACTCAGCAAAGTACCTTCTGTAACATCGACACCTGCAAAGGTATAGGTGGATCCGACTCTTTGTGCAGTCTTAGCTTCTGTAGTTAAAAATGTATAGGTAGTACCGTCTACTGTAGATGTAAACGGGGTATATCGATCCATCGTTAAAGAGGCAGGTAGACCGGAAGGATTTGTTACCACAATATCTAGATTAGCTACTGCACCTCTGGCCGAAACTGGGGTATAACCTAAATGTTTAGCAATAGAAACCGCAGAAGATCTTTTAACAGCAGAGTCTAGAAACATTTCATTAACTACCATATTTGCTAGATAAGCATTATAGTGGGTATTGTATGCTAAAAGATCTATAAGGGTAGATAAGCCTGAACCTTCAAAATCATAATCCGTAAATTCAGACTGTGCATGCAAATAGGTTTTTAAATTAGTCTTGATCTGATCAAAATCAAGTTCTGCTATTCTTAGGTTAGACATTATCTTACTCTTGTTATTAGTGTTGTTAAAGTAATGGGTCTATCAGAGTTATTCAGTCTAAAGATAATATCACATACAATTTCATTATTGTCTACTTTTTCACGTATTTTAACTTCTAACACTGTTGCTCTTGGCTCAAACTTATTGATAGTATCAATAATAGATCTTTTCATGACCTGGGCGGTCACGGGATTAAAGTTTTCAAATAAAAGACCATGAATCTGACATCCAATTTCAGGATGAAAGGGACGCTCATAGTTCCTCGTAGATATTAAGTTTCTAAGAGATTGCTTAACTGCTTCTTCATCGTTCTTTCTCGTGACATCTCCTGTGACAGGATGAGAGGAGAAAAGAAGATTAAAGTCAGAATATTGTCTGGTATTTCTGGTGGCCATGTTTATATTTATATTAGCTCGCGAACACGTCTGAGCTTCCTTGAAGGATGCTATCGTTTCTTGTGTCTTTATCCCCTATACGACATACACCTTTACCGTTAGCAAAAACTTTAGAACTCCCTCCAACCATTGTATCTAAACGCGTATCTTTATCACCAATACGAATAACACCTTTGCCGTTAACAAACACAGTAGAGCTTCCAATATTCTTAGTATCATTCCTGGTGTCTTTATCACCAATTCGTGCTATTCCAGCCATTATGCTAACTGAGTTAAACCCTGAGAATGGGTCTTGTGATTATAAAACGTTAATACCTGACTTCTATTCTTAACAGAATAAGAAACATGAATCCAAGGGTTATTAGTATAGTTACAATATTCTAATATTAACTGATCGTATTTAAGTACCTTACCCAATTTAGATGCAATATCATAATAATCTTGTTTTGTAATACCTTTAAACTGTATATCAACACCTTGACCTAGAGGATGTTGGGAAGTCTTTGCGTTAGACGCATTCCCAGGATCTCTGAATGCTGATGTAACAAACATATTAGGGTATAATTTTTTAACCGGTTCAAGAATATTAAGTGCTACTGCCTGAAGATTATAAACAATCTCACCATATGTTGCACCCGCGTGTTCTTTAATCGGGTCTCTAGTAACTACGGCTTTACTAGATAACATCTCTACTGTAAAGTTAGGAGATAAGTTATAATTACCAGGTAGTTGTGTTACGGTTTTTAATTTAATATCTGGTTCAACAAAATTACCTTGCTCCGATTCAACTGTCTTACTATCTACTGCAGCCGGGGGTGTAGTTAAGTCTGCTGCATTAGCAAAACCTTCACTAATAATTAAATTCTTTTGTTTATTATAATCATCTGTAGATTGTGTTTCTTCTTCTAAAGAGATGGAACGATTATCAGCAAGAGATAACACTAATGGGTCATTCTTGTCATTATCTGAAATATCTTTACGTCCAGATAATAACCCAATTGCAGATCTTTCTGCATCTACTAATTCACCTTTTACTGCTTTGCCACTATTAAGATGTAATTCTCCATCGCTATCTACATTAATGCTTTCACCAGCAATACTTACAGTTCCAGTAACAGAGGTGTATCTATTAATAGCTGTATCATTAATACTTTCTGATGCTTTATTATTAATATATTTGGCTTGTAACGTCATTGCATTATCAGCCCTCACATGCATATTATTATCTGCTTCTATGCGAACAATTTTTGAACGAATATTAAATTCTTCTACTGCTGAGAGATTAAATGTACCACCTGCTTGTGCAGTTATATCGTTGTGACAAGTAATGTTGGTGTCGCCCTCTACTTCGATATTCGCGTCATTACCAACAAAGATATTACAAGCACCGTTAACAGAAATGTCTGCACGACCTGCGATAGCAATTTTTCCGTTCCTATCTATAATTTCATAAGAAGATCCTTTTGTTCTTTTAATAACTGATCCGTTAGAATCGATTTCAATATAGGTACCAGATGTATGGTAAATATGTAAGCGTTCAGATCCAGGGGTATCGTCTACTTCAATAATGTGCCCGGATTCAGTTTGAGTTACTTTATTATAAGGGTAAGCACCTCGGTAAGCTGATTCAGGTTCATCCCAAGCCTCTCCCCCAGGTAGCTTTGCACCCTTCATTCGGTTTTTATTTTTTTCGGTAACTACAGTACCTCTTGCATCCCCTTGTGCAAGCTTATTTGTTTCTGAAATACCAGCATATTCTTTAGTAGGGTAGTTAGCATTAGGATCAGTAAATCCTTTATCTAATACTTCTAACTTCTCTTTGTTTTCAGTTGAATTAATATCAAACTTTTTAGCTTCTTCAAGGGCAGAGTTAGCTGTAGATGATGCAAATATTTCATCAGTTTTTGCTAGTGCGTCTGCAGGTGATAAAGTACTGTATAGGGTTTCAATATTATTAGTAGTTGTTTTAGGTTTTTGACCTCTACCAAATATAGAATTTGCAAACCCACTTACTGCGGTGGTAATTGTCTTTCCTACAGCCGGTGTAATACCTTGTACAAGACTTGCTGCTAGTGCATCAAAATTAATAATACCTAACTTGTCAGTTGGTAAAGCAAGTCTTAGTTGAGATTGTAATTTAGTTACAAGTTTGTCAGTTGTTTGTGCAAGTAACTGCTGTTGAATAATACCATCGATATTATTACTAATTGTTGTAGGGCTATTATTACTATTGGTAATATCAACTGGGTTAATAGGACCAATAATGTTTTGTGGAATATCATTCAGCTGTTTATTTGAAGCTTGCGTGACTTGTTTAACAATGTCCACAGCCCCAACCTCTGCAACCCTTGAAATTACAGCTCTTAAAATTGGATTAGGTATGTTAAGGTTGAGGGCAATAATCTTGTTAAAGATATTGTTCTCTAAAACACCCTGTATTTGTTTTGTAATTAACGGATCCATTATTTTATTAAATTTAGTAAAGCTGTTTTTTCTGACTGGTAGCGGGACTTTACACCTGCGCGAATAGAATCGGAACTTGATTTAAACAAAGTATCAACATTATTAATTTTCCACTCACTAACTAATGTAACAATATCTTTGTCTGTCAAAGTACTCTTATCTCTTAATGCTTCGGTAAATGCTTTGACATTAGCAGGACCGAACTGAACAGCACCAGACCAAATTAAATCTTGAACAGCTGGACCGTACTTTGTCATGTCTAGGCCTTGGCGTTGTAGGTTAGCCATTGCAACATCATAATATTTTTTCTTAACATATTCGTGTTGTTCGTTTTTAAAATCAGCTTTGTATGTCGTAGCAATTTCAGTCCATTTAGAATCAAAAGCTGAAGTACCTGGCTCTAAGTTTGTAAATTTATCTTTAAACTTTGAATTATTTAAAAACTGAATAACAGGTGAATTTTTGGATGAAGGTCTTGCTTTACCTGTTGACATAACTGCCGGTAAGTAAGATGCAAGTTGATAGGTTCCGTAAGATGCACCTCCTAAATCCCCGCCTGCTCCTCCATTATATGCATTAATTGTTCCAGGACCTTTACCACCAGATTCATATTTTTCTGATGTTTGTCCTAGCTCCCAACCTTCGACAGATGGGGTACCAGCTCTAACTGGCTCACCTTGACCGTCTACGACCACGTTACCCGAACCGTCTTTAAGTACCCCGTCACTTGGGTTAGATACCTGGGGTCTATCTTCTTGAACTTTAAATGCTTTCTTAGCTGCTTTAGTAGCAATTGTACCAAAGATAGCAGGTTGTTGCATATCTTCCCCATCTAGGAAGAATCCAATAACCCAGGTACCTTCAACTGGACCTAATGGTGAAGAACCAATACCGGAGATTGCAGCCGAAGTGATTGGCTGTATAGGGGTTGCCCAGGGGAGATCTTTTGTAGGTAATATTAATTTACTGTCTGTATGATATCCAAAGATACGTACTCTACATCTACCCATCTTCTCAGGGTCCATGCGGTCTTCTACGACCCCAATCCACCAATTAAACCCGTCTTTATTAAAAATTCTTTGCATGATTAAGCCTTAAGGTCACTTTCTTTATCCACATATAGAGAGTCTTTAATTACTTCCATAGTCATTGTATGTTCATTCTTATTTACTTTATGATGTATAGCAGTAATAATATAGTAACCAGAATATAATTTATCTTGAGCAGTTGAACCAGTATCACTTTCTTCTTTAGCACCTAAAGAAGGGTACTCAAAGTAAATAATTCTACCAACTTCTGCATCTGTTCTGCCTGGTACGGTCATATTCATTTTAATGTTAGTAAGTTCTAACATACTGGATAGCCTATTACCGTGAATTTCACCCATTTTTTCATTAATATTGTCTTGGTAATTATCAAACAACTTTGGATTTTTTGGATAAAAACTTATATTAGTTGCAAAGTTTTTAAAGGTATCTCTGTTAAATACAGGCTTTGCTTCTGTACCTTTACCTGAAGAGTGGTACTGTTTTTCATATTCTGCTGTATGATCATAATCAATTAATTGATAATCTTTACTAAAAACGTCGAGATATATTAATCGATTGCCCAGATAGCCATTAGTATAGTTTTTAATATAATCAGTTGTCTCAATCATCTCTACATCTTTAGCTAAAAATAACTCTCTTATAACGTTTTGTGAACTTTTATCTTCACGAACGTTGGATGCAGATATTAAATATCTCCCGAGATAGTTTTTATTTTCGTTAGCATCTTTAAATAAATTTTCTAATGTTCCGAAATAAAAGTTTTTATTAGACTCAAAGAATATAAAGTTTTTAGCGACACCGTCTTTAGGTATTGCTTTTGACGCTAACCAATTAATACATTTAAGGGGTGACCAACCTGGGGATATAAACTTCACTTTATTTGACGATTCATTAATAATAATCATCTCAGTTGGTTTAGGGTTCTCTTTAATCTCATTATTTGTTTCAGAGATGCTAAAATTACGAGACGTAGCTAAAAAGTCAGAAAATATCCTACCGGCAACATCTGTTACAGTACCTTCAAATGGTGCAAACAATGGTAAGTTAACATCAAAAAAGAACTCAACAGATATAAAATGTAATACAAAGTTTTGAGTATTAGTATCTCTTACAATAGTTCTGTCAGATAATTTAAAAACCCTGAATGTCTTTTCAATTACTTCAGAGTCTGAAAATGAAGGTGTTCTTAATTTTATATTTAAAAATTCTTCACCATGAATATTATATTTGTCAATTAAATTTCTACTGTCGGTTAATACTAAATTACCATGAAGATAGTTTTTAAATAAGTCTTCGTAGAGGTTAAGTTCTACAATAAATTCTGATAGGTCTATTACCTCATCACTTGAGTTAATGAGTTTAAGCTGCTCAATTCGTACCTTACCGGCACGTTGAAGACCTTGTTCACCAATCATTATTCACCTAACTTCTTTTTAAAGTCATTTACAACTGCGTCTACGTAAGAGGCTTTTAGTATTTTAATTCTACGTTTAGATTCGTTAATTGTATTTTCATAATCACGATTGGATACAGATACGCAACCCGGCACAGTAGAATTAACATAATAACCATTGCTATCTTCGTAATGATGTACAGCATTTACATTAGCGTATTTACCAGCAACATATCTATTGAGGTTATTTGTATCTAGAGGCCAATCGAATCTTGGATCAATAATTTCATTGTAATGGAGAACTAGCCAATGTAGCTCAGGGTTATTGTAGAACTTATCAGCAACTAGTTCAGGGGTTTCCCCATCTTTAATATCATACTCATCATACAATCCGAGATTATTCTTTACCTCATCTGATAATACAGCTCGAGATGTTATATTAGTAACCACTTGAACCGTACTTGCATCGTCCAAGGAATAATACGTGTAAGGAAAACTTTTAAAGTACATTAATAACCTTCCTCAATCATATTCTTTGTAATAATTTCCAGCTCGCGGAATGTTAAGGACATATTAATCTCTGTTGGTGACCCATCTCTAAATGAAGAGAATTGTTCACCCCCATAGCTTACGTCCATATGTTCTAAAACACAAGTTGCAAATTTATGAAAATATCCGTTCTCTACATCACCATAATAATATGTGATGTTAAATTCAGAAGGGTAAATAAAAAATAACTTTCCAGAAGACATTTCTGGGTGCATGTGAAATTTAAACGTGTTTATAATATTATAAACAGCGTCCGATTCGGCTTTATTTTTAGGATAAAATTTATATTTAAATGCAAAAGATCTAAAATCAACAGATTCAAAAACCGTTTCTTTAAATGGATTTAATGCTGTACCTGAAGATACACCCATTGCAGAAGCAACGTCTGCAGCACCAAAAGCTCCGGGTAACTTAGCAAGTGACGCACCAAGAGCGGCGCCAGTTTCCCCGTTTGTATTATCCTTACTATCAAACACACTACCACTTAAAACACCTAATAATGTACCAAGTTCTTTATTAGCATAATTCATGCTATATTTAACTGTAGGGGGGCCATCTACATATAGAGCAATAGCATCAGATATTCTGTATGTTGTATCTTTTTTTAATATATCTGATGCAGCCATAGAGGCTCCAACTGCTAGCCCAGATACACCACCGGCCACTTTAGAGACTACTTTTGCAGTAGAGCCGGTTTTACCGGCAGCGCTAGCGGCACCACTTACCAGCGATGTAACTGCAACCCCCGCAGCCGTACCCGCTGCTGCATATGTAGCGGTTCTTAAAGCAGGGCTTGCTAATTGGTCTACACTTAGATTTGCAGAATTAGGATTTCGTTTAGCTTCAAACAATACTTTCTTTTCGTTAAACTTAGATTTACCTCTAATGTTAATATTGAAAAGAACATAATGTTGTAGATTATCTGCAGTCTGTAGGTCAGACGGGTACTGTGTAATGTTTACTTTAAACTTGTTTTTATCAAGTTTTGCACCGGATAATGCAGAAGACTCTTGCTTATATCTATCCAGATATTCTGTTTTTATATCTGCTGCCATGGGGTTTCCATAAATAGTTGGATTATATTATATTTATCCCGTTATGTACAAAGCAACTTACAAAGGCCGATACAGGGTCTCTAACCCTTCCAAGTATAGAGGTGACATTCACGATGTTATCTATAGATCGTCTTGGGAGTTAAAATTTATGAAATGGTGTGATAATAACGCATCGGTACTTGAATGGGGGTCTGAAACTATGATTATACCTTATAAATCTCCTGTAGATAGCAAAGTACATCGTTACTTTGTAGATTTCTATATACGAGTTAAAGATAGACATGGGGCTATAACTAAGTATCTAATAGAGATTAAACCAGAAAAATTTACTAAACCCCCTACTATACCACAGCGCCAAACCAAACGTTTTATTGACGAGGTTTTTCAATACGGGGTCAATCAATCAAAATGGAAAGCAGCTAATGAGTACTGCGTTGATAGGGGTATGAAGTTCTTAGTTTTAACCGAAAAAGACCTTGGGTTATAACGGATAAATATAATTATGGCTACCAGTAATCCTTTTCAAGATATCAGAATGAAAGCAGGCGATACAAATCGCTCTTTCGACTGGTATCAGGTTCAAATTAAGAATCTTAAAAACGTCAGACCTAATAAACTGATGACGCTTACACCTGATTTGACGACTACTATTATGCCCGGTAATATGTACATGTTTTTTTATGATGCTAAGTTAAAAGATAAGTTACCTTATTGGGATATGTTTCCTTTAGTGTTACCGTTTAGAAAAGTTCAAGGTGGGTTCTTTGGACTTAATTTACATTATCTGCATTACCCTATACGTTTTAAATTACTCGGCGCTTTGCATGACTTAGCATACGATGATAGGATTACTGAGAATACTAGACTGCAATTAAACTGGAGAATACTTAATTCTACAACCAGATTTAACCCAATTAAAGCTTGCGTGAAGCACTATCTGTACGAGCAGCTTCAATCTAGATTTCTTAAAATACATTACCCCGATTGGGTTACTGCTTCACAACTACCTGTTGAAAGGTTTATTGGAGCAAGCAAACAAGAGGTCTGGAGAGACTCGAGGAAAAAATTCTAATGGCAAAAGCTAACTTCAGTATAGAAGATTTTAGAAGTGCAATATTTACTGATAGTCTTGCACGGACTAATCGCTTTGAGGTGTTAATTACAACTGCACCTAAAGCGTATAAGTTTAGAGATAATAACAATTGGAATTTAAGTTTATACTGTGAAATGGCAAGCTTGCCGCCAATTAATATATCTACTAAATCGTTTAAGATTTTTGGTCCTACGTATCAAAGACCATTTGGGGCTGAGTACGGTGGTGAAGGTATTTCATTTACTTTCCACGTAGATAGAGATATGAAAGTAAAAACTTTCTTTGATGACTGGGCTGCATTAGTTGTGGACCCACGTACCGGTACGGTGGGGTGGCAAGATGAGTATGTTACTGAACTTTATATTAGACAATTAGACGAACAAGAGAATGTAACGTATGAAGTTAAACTGCTTGAAGCTTTTCCTAGAAGTGTAAACTTATTAGAGTTAAACAACTCATCACAAAATCAAACACACAGACTAAATGTTTTGTTTGGCTATAGAACATGGGAAAGTGTGACTCAAGCTACTAGGCGAACTGCTGTAGACATACCTAGGCAGAGACTGTACCCTGAGGTACCTGCGGTTGATACTAGACTTAAAAACGTATTACCGACAGGGCAATACCAGCCCGGTACAACAAACGAAGATATGGCTTTTGGAGTGAACGGCCTTTCTGGTTAATTAAAATGAGGATATAAAATGGCTTTACCTAAATTAGACACACCAACATATGAATTGATTTTACCTTCAACCGGATCTAAAGTAAAATTTAGACCGTTCTTGGTTAAGGAACATAAGATACTTTTGACTATGTCAGAAGCTGATAATAGTGAGGTAGCAAGGATTATTAGAGAGTTAGTAGATGTATGTACTTTTAAAACTCTTAAAATTACCGAGCTACCACATTTTGATATTGAATATATCTTTATGCATTTAAGGGCTAAGTCAATCAGTGAGACTGTTGAAGTAGTTGTTAACTGTGAATGTGGAGAAAAGATAGATACGAGTTTTAGTATTGAAGACCTTAAGGTTATAAAGCCAGAAGGTCATTCTAATAAAATTATGATTAACGATGAAATAGGAATTGAGTTAAAGTATCCTAACATCGATGATGTTGTAGATGTATTTGCTACTAAAGATAACCAAAAGGTTATTGATCTTATTTTAAGAAGTATTAAAGCTATTTACAACCAAGAAGAATATTGGGTTGCAGAAGATCAGACTAAAGAAGAACTAGAAGAGTTTGTATTTTCTTTAACCAAAGCACAGTTTGATAATTTGGAGCAGTTCTTCGTAACATCTCCAAAGATTGTTCAAACAATTAAATGTGATTGTCCTAAGTGTGGTAAACATAATGTTTCTAAACTTGAAGGATTACAGAATTTTTTCGTATAACCCTTTCCCAGGATAGTTTAGTTAATTATTTTACACTAAACTTTTCATTAATGCATCATCACAAGTATAGTTTGACTGAAATTGAAAATATGATGCCATGGGAAAGGGAAATATATGTTTCGTTATTAATTGATTATATTAAACAAGAAAACGAGAAGCTGAGAATGCTTAAACAGAATGCGAGGAACACATGACTAAGATTACTAAAAAAGAAGAAAAAGTTGAAAAGAAAAAAGATGAAGATTGGATGACCAAGAAGTGGCGTCCAATGATGGCAATGATGTACATGACTTGCTGTCTAATGGACTTCGCTATCTTCCCTATTATGTTTACTATTGTTCAGTTCTGGGAAACACAGGCTGCCAATGATGCATTTAGACAATGGGTTCCTATTACTCTACAAGGTGGTGGTTTATTCCACGTAGCCATGGGTGCAGTTCTAGGTGTTTCCGCTTACGGTCGTACACAAGAAAAAGTTGCAGGTGCATCAAATGTCTCAACCAGTTTTCCAACAGGCGGGGTTCCAACACCTAGCCTATCTTCGTCAGTACCGTCATTCGCCGGGGGTGGTTTTAACAGCCCATCACCATCAGCAACAGGGTTTGGATCTCAGGCGCCAGCATTCGGATCATCCCAGTCCTATAATACTACAGAAACAACAACTGAATTTAGCATGAGTCCTGCTCCTACATCGGCACCCGGTGGAAGAAGACCTGTAACTCCTGGTTTTAACGTATAATGCAAACACCATCAGCATCAGACCCTAGCTTCAAAGCGTTTCTGGATAAACTACAGGAACAAAATAATCGTGGTTTTGCCACTCAACTGGTTCAGTTAAAAGCTGAACTAGAGATTGCTGGTGAAGATGATGATAAAAGAGAAGAACAATTAGATGAAGTTATTTCTTCTCTTAAAGAAGTAAGAAATGCTGTAACTGGGGTAAGTTTAGAAATTGATATTCAACCTTTAGTTAATATTGGTGAAAATCAAACTAAGTTACTTGAAGAATTAAGTAAAGAAGCTTCTTTAACAAGAAAACTTACTGAAGGTAGTGTTGAGTATGACAAAGAAGCCGCTCAATATAGAAACACCAGTGGTAGAGATATTGAGAGTAAGGTTTCAGGTAAGACCTCTAAACAAGGTGGGTTTATAGATTTTGAAACTGCAAGAGATACTTTATCAGGGCAAGGTAAAAGAGTAAAAGAAGATAACGCTTTTAGTCTTAAACCAATAAACTACACACCTGGAAAAGCAGTTGCAGCTGCAGTGAGTGGTGGTAAAGGTAGCGCGGCTGCTAGTAAAGATAGTGATGATGAAGACAAATCTAAGTTTCAAGGTCTATTTAAAGAAATAGAATCAGGCTTTAAGTTCTTTATGACTGATGGTTTATCAGAAAAGCCCGGTCATGGTATTTTTCAAACACCATCTAAAGAAGTAGAAAAGAAAGATAGAGAAACTAAAGTATCCAGCTCAAGACAAGAAAACCCTGAAACTGATAACGTAACATCTACAGGTGAAATTCAAGCCGATGCTGCTAAGAGTGATCTTGAACTATCTAAGCAAATGCTGGATACAACAAGAGCACAGCTTACAGAACTTAAAGCCATTAGAGAAGCTCTTGCTCCTTCTACACCAAAAGAATTAACTGAACAAAAAGGTGCTCCATCATCTACTACTGAAAAAGAAAAAGAAGGGGGAGGTTCCTTACTAGGCGATCTTGCATCTGGTGCTGTTGATATGCTTGGTAAAGGTAAAGGGGTCGCAGGTAAGGCGTCTGGTATGGGTGGTAAAATACTCGGCGGTCTAGGTAAAGCTGCTAAATTTCTAGGCCCTGCTGCTGCAATTGCTGGTGCTGCTTACAGTGGCTTTGAAGGTTACCAGAATACCGGGGCTAACTTTGATCTTAAAGAAGGTGAAGATGCAACGGTTGGACAAAAGACTGCTTCTACCCTTGGTGGTGTTGCATCAGGTCTAACATTTGGCTTACTTGATGAGAAGACTGCTGCTCAAGGCATTCATAAAGCAGGCTCCGCAGTTGGAGACTTCTTTGGTGGTATCGGTAATAAAGTTAAGGATGTGTATAATGGTGGTATAGGTTTAAATGATCAGGCAAAAGGCGTAGCTCAAGCAGATCAAGCTGTATCTTCTAATACTGTATCAAACACGTCAGAAATCAACGGACAAGGTCTAACCACAACTAAATCAGATTTCAAACAAGGTATTACAGCAGAAAAGTCTGTATTAGGTAGTACGTTTCTAGGTGGTCTGTTTACTGCTAAGGGTAAAACATCAGGTAATTTTTTAGGTTCGTCTTCAGAAGACACTACCTTGCAAGGTAAAGTTGAAGGTAGACAAATAGATAGTACTGATAGTAAAACCGGTGAGACTTTTGGAAAACGTATCTCTGGAGGTCTATTTGGTGCTGATACTTATAAAGTTACTAATAAAGCAGGCGAAGAACAAGATGTTAGCAAAATGGAGTATAACAAACTTCAGGGGCTAGCCAAAGAAGGTAAGGTAGATGAGGTACATGCGTCACTAGATAAAATGGCAGCTGCAAAGAAAGCAGCGCTTGAACCTTCTAGCGTGGATGCAATGGGTAACGTTACTGGTGCTGCGCCTACTGCTACAGGTAAGGATGTTGTACAAGCATCTACAGAAAATAAAGATATGGAAAGAGATGCTAAGGGTAAAGGCGGTGCTAATAATACCGTTGTATCTAATAACGTAAGTAGCAACAACACTACTAAAATAGTACCTATGAAGGCTAACCCAAGGCCTGAATATACAGGATCTTCTCTGGATCGATATACAAGCCGTATAACGGTTTATTAATAAAAAAGGGGCATTTTAAGCCCCTTTTCTTTACTTCTTCTCAGCTGGCTTATCTGCCGGCTTTGCTGCAGGCTTCTCAGCCGCTTTCACCTCAACTGGTTTAGTATCGGCTTTCTTATCGGCAGGCTTTGCGTCTGCCTTTTTCTCTACTGGCTTCTTCTCCGCCTTCTTAACAACGTGGCAACCATCTGCCTCCGTCTGACCTTCTTTACAAGGCTTCTTAGGACCAGTACCATCGGCGGCAAAGGCAGTCAAAGCAAGCGTAGAGATAACAATTGCAAAAATATTCTTCATAAAAATCTCCAAAAATTAAATTAAAGTTACACTAAAATCTAATTAGCTCGTCACCCTACCTGGATCTAAGTTACTAATGGTAACGAGTATCCAGGATCGGGCTAAGACTACCTAATTAATCGTCATTCGCCAACTTGGCGAAATAAGATAGGGAATCATCTGCGTTATCGAAATCAGCCTTAGGCTTGGCGGCAGGCTTTGCTGCAACCGGCTTAGGCATATCTTCATCAAGGCTGGTGGCTTCAGCACGGGGTGCAGATGCACCTGTTGCAGCCAGAACCATTTGAAGCTTTGCTTTCAATTCGTCATATGACTTAAAGTTTTTAGGATCCACAAACTCAGCTAATGAGTGTTGCTTCTTCCAAATAGATTCCATCTGATCGTCTTCTGCCAAAGGTGTTGCTGAATCAAATTCAGACTTATCGTAGTTACGATAACCTTCAACATTACGAATCTTGAGTTTAAAGTTAGCACCCTTCCAGAAGTCGAAAGGATTAACTGGATCCTCATCCTCAAATTGAGGTTGCATCACATCCTTAATCTTATCAAAGATCTTCTTACCAAACTTATAAAGCTTGACAGTACCTTCGTTTTCAGGGTGTGCTGGATCCTTAACCACGTAGATATTAGCAACATAGGTCAGGCGACGTTTTTGCTTACGTACCAGATCTTTGTTAGCCTCAATACCAGAATTCCATAACTCAGTATTGAGTTCAGAAACGGGATCGGCTTTACCTAGGGTTGTGAGTGAATTCTCGATATACCATTTACCAGTCGGACCTTGAAAACCGTGGTTCCAAATACGAACCCATGGAAGCTCTTCGCCTGCTGTTGGTGGTAGGAATCGAATGACTGCGTAGCCGTTACCAGCTTTATCTACTTCTGGTTGCCAGAAGCGGTCATCTTTTGCGTTGTCTTGAGTCTGAGGTGTTGCAATCTTTTCGACTTCTTTCATCAATTTGTCGAAACCACCTGAACTCTTTTTCAGTGAACTGAAATCTAATGCCATAATTTTCTCCTTGTATGCGTTGTATAAGCGTTGTATTTGTGTTGTATTTTATTATTTACTATCATCAAGATCATCATAATTATCTACATCACTGTCATCTAGATCGAGACTTTCGTCTTCCTCTTCTAACATATTATATATACTTTTTCGATATTTGCCACTCTTATCGACACCTTTAGTAACTTTACGAGCTTTCTTCTCGTAATCGATTTCAAAATTCTTACGTTTCATCTCTTTTACTATCAACTGCTATAAACGGCCAAGCAGAAATACGTTTTGTAATTTCCGATTGGTGATGGGCTAGTTTAATTAAATATCGTTGGGTTTCTCTAATATGTTCGGATAACTCTGTCATATTATCCTGTAGGATACAAATAGACTTTTCTATTTCCGTAATACGGGCGTCAGAAAGGTCCAATTGCTCTTCGGTAAATTTCATTGTATTTGTCTTTTTTAATTTCTAGAAAAGGTGAATACTTCTTGATAATTCTCGATGTATCCGGCCAGACTAAATCATCTTTTAAGTCCTGATCTAATTGATCAGTAAAATTATTTAGCTTATTCAGAATTACAAGCGTCTCAATTGAAATATCATTCCGAAGATACATTTTTACAATAGGGGGATGTTGCCCATTATTGCAGTAGAAGAGTTTGTCAAAGGTAATACCGTTTTTATCGGCATACGCAACAGCTTTGTCAATCTCTTTTTTAAACGTATATGAGATAGATTCTATACGTTTCTTCCATCCTTGGTAGCGGTCTTTAGATTCAACATCAAATACCCCTCCCCATCTATCACCGGACACAAAATTGGCTACCAAGAAATCTACAATATCTTTATCCGAATAGGTTTCAGCAACACGGCGAATAGCTAAAAGATCTTTACGTTTAAAGAAAGAGTTCTTGGTAGCACGAACCCGACCTTTCTGTTCAATCACATCATAATTGTCTGTCGTAAAATGTAGGCGTAAAGCCAAATAATAACGATAAACTTCAAATGGTTCCATAATCATACAGGTAAGTGACCTCGGGGTTTAATCATATTAGCCACTTCGGCCTCTACTTGAATCTTCTCTCGAAGCTTCTGATTAATTAAAGATCCGATACTATCAATATCGATATCTTTCTCATTACAATAATTAATAACAGCATCCATGTAAGTTATATTAAACTTGGATACAATTTCATCAATATACAAACTAAACTCGGTAGGTGATCTAAACCGTTTAGTTATTACTAAAGCATCGGTTAATTGTTCGTTTTCGTCAGTCATACAAAGTAAATAAGGCCCAGCATTACTGCTTGAATGGCAAAACCAAAACCAATTGTCACTACCATCAGCATATCTTTAATTATAGCTGACTTTACAAAATAAAGCAACAGACCCGTCCACAACATTAATGCTATATCTAGAGGAGGCATCTTATCAGTAGCCCCAGCCATTACAGCAATAAAGCCAGGAATGGTAGCGCAAATTAATACTACAATACTAATCCATGCAAATGAATCGGCTGATGCTTTAGTAAATCCTTCAAAATAAGAAAATACTTTATCTTTTAATTCGTTAAATTTTTCCATTTTTCTCACCGTAAAATATATGACGTCCAATTTGATTAATTTTTGGAAGATTCCAATTAGGGTTTACATAGTCAGCATGGTAATACATTGCTTTAGTCATTGAAGGTAATCTGAAGTTTTCTAATAATACTTTCTTAGCTACTTCCATGGACTCTTTGTAAAGTGTATTGGACCTTACTGTTGGACCAGCTTGACAATACCAGGAGAACTGGCAAATTACTTTACCGTAAATAACGTTCTTCTGATATACTACGTTACAAATATCAGATGGAAACTTACCCGAACTTGCGCGATTTATTGTAACTTGTGCTACTGCTACTTTACCTTCAAAAGGCTCAGAAGCTGCTTCATGATAAATGTTTTTTGCTAGACAACCTAATTGTCTTTCTCTTTCTTCCATTGTAATAGGGGTACTGTTAAATGGATTGGTTTTATAATACTCGATCTTGTTAGTTGTAAATTTAGAAATTAATAATACGGTTGATATAACTAAACCTACTTTTAAAAATAGATTAAATGTTTTTACCATTGGTTTTCCTTATTAAGGAGGCTCCTGAGTTAACAAGAGCCCCTACCTTCAGATTACTTCTTACTAATAGTCTTAATATTATCTTGAGGTATGTTAGAAACAAAGCCATTCAAGACATGAGCCTTAGCAATGATTTCTGTTTCTGAGGGATAGGCTGGGTAGCCTGGATGCTCTGGAGG
>Ga0114962_10001539_pt1 | contig 19825 bp, 17 predicted proteins | sample C_130820_MF_Meta_FD_87017 | JGI IMG/M metagenome (GOLD analysis project Ga0114962, IMG submission 87017) | Freshwater microbial communities from Lake Croche, Canada to study carbon cycling - C_130820_MF_MetaG | ecosystem: Environmental > Aquatic > Freshwater > Lake | place: Lake Croche, Canada... | reverse complement strand
TTATTAAAGAATTGCGACCAATGTTGCCTCCAATTTCCAGAACCTTTTCATTTCCAGTTAAATAAGTGAGTGCCATTTTTTGTTCAGGGTATTCTTCTTGAAATGATCCGTGATTGATTTTCAATTGACTGTGAATTTCTACAATTTCATTATCTATGTTTCTTAAAATAATCTCATTTGAAATAATATTTATGTAAATAGTTTGTTTATCGTCGTATTCAGTTAACTTATTATCTTTGTTTACAATAAATATTTTTTTTAGTCTTCCGATAATAGGATCTCCAAAATAATGTGATCTGCAAAAATCGTTTGAAGGAATTGTTATAGTATTATTGTGAAAAAGTTGACTATAACAAATTTCAGTTATATCAACCTTATTATAATTGACTCCATAGTAAATTTTCATTGACATTTACTTTATGACAACAATAATATTTATGTAATTAAACTAATAAATATTATTTAACCTATTGGCATTTGACAGTTTATAAAATAAAATTGATTATATTTTATTTTATTATTATTAGTATTACAATCAAAATGCAAGTACAATCAGAACACAATCTTTTGTCAATTGGTCCCCTTATCGAAGGAACTGTTATACAAAGACCATCCAAGCATATCAAATCTCCTTATGTTGCGGATGTTTTGATTTGTGAAAATGGAATAGAGAGAGAAATCATTGCACATAGTGCTTCCCTTGGATGCGGAGGTATGGCTGAAAGTGGTGCACAAGTTTTGATGGAGTTGTTGCCATTGAAAGATGGTAAGTCTATTGAGGATCAAAAATGCAGTCACCGAATTTGCTTATCGGTTGTAAAAGATAGTGATCATCCTGGTTCAGAATGCGTGGTAGGAATTTATCCTAAATTGGCAGAGAATTTGGCGGAATCTGCTCTCAAAGGGAACTTTCTCTCTTTCTTACAAAATGTTAAGTCTTATAGGAGAGAAACTGTCATTAAAATCAAAGACAAAGTGGATTCGCGATTTGATTTTAGTGGAATAGATGAAACTGGTGTACCGTTTATTATGGAGATAAAAAATGTTCCGATTGCGAATTATGAAGAGATTCCACAGATTAAGAAGAATAAGGCTAAGGTCAAGAAGGCCGAAGTAGTGCCTGAATATGCAGGTCGTCCTTTTGATTCCAAGGTCGCCTATTTTCCAGAAGGTTACCGAAAAAAAAGCACTGACACAATTAGTCCCAGGGCATTAAAGCACATTCAAGAACTGACTCTTATCCGAAATGAATGCACTCCTGATAAGCCTATTCGCACAATATTATGCTTTGTTGTACAGCGTAATGATGTAGATCGTTTTCAACCATCTACACTGGATCCAGAATACAGGGAAGCAGTTCAAGTCGCCAAAAATAGCGGCGTTGAAATTATTGCAATGGTAGTGAAGTGGGACAAAAATGGTGACGCGACTTTTGTGAGGGATGATCTTCACATAAATTTTTGAAAAATATAATAATTTTATAAAGTGTATTAATCTTTTAGTTATCATACTATTGTTTATTTTTAAATATAATCACAAACTTCACAAATATATTCTATTTCATTTGTGTCAAGTTTTATTTTTATGGATATTTTGAATGGCTTACCACATCCAAATATTTGATTGGTTTCAAGTAATTGATCACACTCTTCTTTGCTTGAATGTGGATTAATTTGTTGACCATTGTGTTTTAATATAGCGTGACGAAAAATACAACAATTCAGTTTTTCTATAAGAATTGGTTTATCACAATGAGGACAACTTACAATAATTTCGCTTGTTAATTCTTGACTGGACATAAATAATTATATTATAATTAATATATTTATTTTAATTTTTAAACTTCTTTATAAGTGCATATATTCGTAGAGGACATTTTCACATTGTTCAAACCACAAATTCATAATATTTTTATTTTCGGTAATATCAACGTTGCCATCAACAATGACAAGTTGTTCTCCATTATATGGATTCACCATTTCCTCGTGATAACTATGACACATTTTTAAGTAATCAAGAGGAATAACGTTCTCGCCTTCACGTTCTCTAAGTTTGATCCTGCTATAACAGTTCACTGGATCTGTCTTTACATAGATGATCTTTTGCACAGGATAATCTTTTGCAAAAGTGTCAAACCACTTCAAATAAATCTGGTAATCTACCTTGTTAATTTTTCCTTCATCGTATAACATCTTGGCGAAAACCTGGCGATCCGTATTCAAACTGCGCTCTGTTATAATAATTGATCTAGGGTTCTTTTCGTAAGCTTCTTTGAAAAGGGCAAGACGGCTAATGTATGCGGCCATTTGAAAGGAGAATGACCAAGCTCCAGAATCCTTGTAGAAGAGTTCCAAAAGACTAACACCATTTTCGTCACGAATTGTTTGCCAAGTTGAAACAGGTTCATCCAAGAATAAGAAATTTCTGCGTTTGCTAAATCTGGACTGTAACTCTCTAAATAAGGTTGTCTTTCCTGCACCAATGTTACCATCAATACTGACAATAATAGGGAATTGCTGGTTCTCGGATTGATTGTTTGACATTGTTTTGTTATGTATTGTACTGATTCTTTATTCAGAATAATTATTTTCAATTTTTTTCAAACCCTCCCTCTTTTGATTCGGAAAATATTTCTAATTTTGAATTTTATCAATCAAAAATATAAAGTAAATTTGGCGCAACCTTTCATAAAGGTTGCAAAAAAATTGATTTAAAAAAGTAAATTAAAGAAACCAGTACAAATAATAGTATACCCAACTCAAAAGTAATCTACAAATGAATCTTAATCAAACCAAACTCACGAAATCTGAATGGAATGCGATTGAAGTGCCAGTTTCTGAAAAAGAGAAGGCGATTCTAGAACTTATCAAAGCTGGTTACCATAATGTGAATATAAAATACAATGATTATCTATCCTTGTGCTCTTTCTTAAAGATTGACTACAGCAAAGAGATGGAGGATTATTTATACAATACCTATTTTGCGAAGAAAGTTGTTAGTCTTAAGAAGAAATATGATTGCGATACTCTTGTCATTACAGCTAGTTCGGCACCATCAATCAAGAAAGCTGACTTGATTCGCCTACAGAAAAACGATCCAGAAAAGATGAATCCAGAAAATGCATACGAATATCTGCTTCTGGGAGAGGTAGAGTCCGTCTTAAAGTATTTCAAAAAAGAGAAGAAGACCAAATGGTTACTACATTATTTCACGCTCTTCAAGCTGGTGCGAAATAATATTTCGCAAGTAAATCGGCATATTCTTGCGTTAGTAAATTGGATTCTAGACAAATTTGAGTCAAAGCTTGACATTAGAAGTGTCATAGAAAATGGCGTTGAATGCATTGAGAAGAATCTGACATTGTTGAAGTATGAGGATATGCTATTATACAAACACCAGAAAGACGCATTTACCTTGATGAAAGGTGTTGGTCCAAAGTTGGCGCTTTATATTGCACCAACTGGTACAGGCAAAACGATGACACCTATCGGACTGTCAGAACAACACAAGATCATCTTTGTTTGTGCAGCTAGACACGTTGGACTTGCATTGGCGAGAGCAGCCATTTCAGTCAACAAAAAGATTGCCTTTGCATTTGGTTGTTCTAGTGCAGATGATATTCGTCTCCATTATTTCGCAGCGAAGGATTTTATAAAAAATAAACGAAGCGGTGGAATTGGAAAAGTAGACAACAGCGTTGGAGACAAAGTGGAAATTATGATCTGTGACTTAAAATCGTATTTACCTGCGATGTACTATATGTTGGCATTCAATAGTAGAGAAACTATTATAACATATTGGGATGAACCGACGATCACGCTGGATTATGAGTCACACGACCTGCACGAAGTTATTCAGAAAAATTGGACAGAGAATTTGATTCCTAATATGATACTGTCATCTGCTACACTGCCGAAAGTCCACGAATTAGCTGATACTATTAGTGATTTCAATGAGAAATTTCCTGGAGCAAATATTCACAATATTGTCAGCAATGACTGCAAAAAGTCCATTCCATTGATAAATAAGAATGGTTATGTTGTTCTGCCGCATTACTTGAGTGAAGAATATGACGAGATTTTAAAAATTGTCAGACATTGCGAAGACAATTTGACGTTGCTTCGTTACTTTGATTTGAAAGAAGTCATAGAATTTATTATGCATCTTGAAAAGACCGAATTTATTCCTACAAATTTAAAAATATCACGTAAGTTTGCAGGATTGGAAGATGTCACAATGGAGCGCATCAAGATACATTATTTGGAAGTTTTGAAGAAGATCATTAGAGGGACTTGGGGTGCAGTTTATGTTCATATGAAAGTTTGCAGAGTCAAGCGAATCTTGCCAAATGAGAACATAGATACTAGTGGAAAAGTTGTGCGTAAGGTAGTGAGTATTGGTCCTGGGGCAAGTGTAACGGGTGGGGCAAGTGTAACGGGTTGTGCAAGTGTAACGGGTTGTGCAAGTGTAACGGTTGGGGCAAGTGTAACGGGTGGGGCAAGTGTAACTGGGGGTGGGACTCTTGCAAGAACCCAGTCAGTACAAATAGAATCTTCTACTAATTCAGAGAGACCTATGGAAGAAGGAAATTGTGCTATTTACGTGACGACAAAGGATGCATATACATTAACAGATGGTCCTACAATATTCTTATCCTCAAATGTAGATAAGGTCGCAAAGTTTTGCATTCAACAAGCAGCCATTCCTGCTGTTGTAATGGAAGATATTATGCAAAAAATAGAATTCAATAATGCGCTAAATACAAAGATCGGAAGATTAGAACAGGAACTTGAAGACGCTATGGAGAAGAATGGTGTCAAAGATGATGGCAAAGACAAGACTAACAAGGTAGATGAGACAAAATGTAAAAAAGGTGAAAAAGCGAAGGCCGGACCGAAGGTTGATCCAGGAATTAACAAAATTCGTAATGAACTTGATGCATTGCGGTATATGATTAAAAATGCTGAATTGAATGAAACTTTTGTTCCGAATAAACAATTGCATATTAAAAAATGGGCAGATGGGTTGGATTCAGGTCGTTCATTTACAAGCGACATTGACGAACAAACTGTCTTGGATATTATGGCGATTGAAGACGTGGATAGCACGTGGAAAGTGTTGTTGTTGATGGGTATTGGCGTCTTCAATACTCATAACAGCATTTCCTATATTGAGATTATGAAAAAATTAGCGGATCAACAAAAACTTTATTTGATTCTGGCATCAAGTGATTATATTTATGGAACGAACTATCAGTTTTGTCACGGTTACTTGAGCAAGGATCTAGTTTTGACTCAAGAGAAAATTATTCAGGCATTTGGTCGTATTGGTCGTAATAATATTCAACAAGATTATTCTATTCGGTTACGAGATGACGATCATATTAAAAAGTTGTTCTATTCAGAGGCGGATAAACCTGAAGTGAGAAATATGAATAAATTGTTCAAGAGAGGAACTCACTAAGTATATGCATCTTGATATATCTAAATTTTGGCTTTATAAGATAAGAAATAATTACATTTAAAAACAATATAAAAATATTTTTTCATATTGTTATAAGAAGATGACAATCACATCATATACTGCGTTGCGTTTAGTTGAAGTTGAGAATGATGGTTGCAAAGATAGCGAAATGATCATATTATTCAATGAGACAGAACAGAAGTACTATATTTATGGCACCCGCAGACCATTAAATTCTGATAAAAATGAACAACTAAATTATGAGTTTGTTTATGATTACACTCGTTTGAATTCATTAGTTTCTTTTATTACATTGGTAACTAATAAACTTTATCCCGAAGCAGCAGATGATAATAAATACATTATTGAGTTGCATTATATAAATATCTCGGATTGTGAATTGGACAAACTTGATTACAAATATCTGCATTCTAAATTTTCAAAACACAACGAAATTGTTGCTTATGATAATCAGAGTCTTTCCCAAAAACAGTTGAAGAAACTGATAAAGAATCTGACATCATCTTATTAATTATATGAATTAAATTTTGCTAACAAGATCCAATAGTCCTTGGTCAAAATCTGTTTGGATTGTCCAACCCATTTGTTTTAATTTGTCATTGCTAATATGGTATCGTTTATCATTGAAAGGTCTGTCTTCAATATAAGTGATCCATTGATTATAATCGTATTCAGGGGAATCATTTTTTAAAAGCTTAATGAGTTTGTGAGAAATTTGGGTAACACTGTACTCAAGGTGATCATCACTACCAATGTTATATATTTCACCAATGATACCCTTTTCTAAAATAAGTTCTAATGCAGTGCATACATCATTCACGTGTAAAAATGCGCGTAAATTAGTGCCGTCTCCTTGGATAGTAACTGGTTTATTTTCTTTGAGAAGTTTTATGAAACGTGGAATAAGTTTTTCTGGATATTGGTTGGGACCATAGACGTTGTTACCACGTGTAATGATAATTGGCATTTTGAAAGAGTAGTAATAAGATTTTGCGATAAGTTCAGCTGCGGCTTTCGTGGCAGCATAAGGGTTGGTTGGACACAATATAGAGTTTTCGTTCTTCTTTTCTTCATCTTCTTGAATCATAGATTCGCCATATACTTCATCAGTGGAAATATGGATGAATTTCTGAATTTTTCCATAAAGTCTGCAAGCTTCTAAAAGAGTATGAGTGCCGAGGACATTGTCTTGAGTATATTGGAGAGAATCGGAGAAGGAGTTTTGGACGTGGGATTGTGCAGCAAAGTGAATGACAGTATCTATATTATGATTATGTAGAATATAATTGACAAGATCAGTGGAACAAAGATTTCCTTTGATAAATTGATAATGAGATGATTTTCGGATTTCTTCAGATACATTGGATTCAGAAGCACAATAATACATTGCATCTAAATTAATAATATTTGAATCTGGATTCGCCTTAAAATAATAATTAATGAAATTGGATGCAATAAAGCCACAACCGCCAGTAATTAAAATATTCATTTATGTTATGTTATGGAATAAAATAACATAAAATAACATAAAATAACATAAAATAACATAAAATAACTTATATCTATTTAAAAATAACTAATGTATAAAAATTATGATCAACATTTATGAACCTGAAATAAGTAAATATTCTGATTCTGCTATAAAAGCCATAAAAAGTGGTTGGATATCAAATCACGGCGAGTATGTTGTAAAATCTACACAAAAAATTAAAGAAATTTTGAATAGTCAATATGCAATCTTAATGGCGAATGGAACTTGTGCAACTCACTGTTTATTTCTCTCTATTAAATTTAAATATCCTGAAATCAAAAAAATTTATGTTCCTAATAATGCATATATTGCTGCTTGGAATAGTGCGTTGATGCAATATGATATTGGACAATTAGAAGTTATGAAAATGGATATTAATACTTGGAATATTTGTTCCGAAGAAGAATATTTTAAAACATTAGAGACAAATTCTGCTGTATTAGTTGTTCATAATTTAGGAAATGTTATTAATGTACCTAACTTGAAAAAATATAGACCAGACTTAATCTTTGTTGAGGATAATTGTGAAGGACTTTTTGGTAAATACAATGGAATTTATTCTGGAACAAGCATTGACATTTTATGTTCATCTGCATCATTTTATGGTAATAAAATAATTACAACTGGTGAAGGAGGTTTATTTTTAACACAACATCAAGATGTTTACGATTATATTAAAAAAGTATATAGCCAAGGAATGTCGGCTACAAGATACTTGCACGATATACACGCTTATAATTACAGGATGACAAATATTGAAGCTGCTTTTCTTTACGATCAACTTTGTGATGTTGAAAATATTTTGGAGAGAAAATCTGAAATTTTCGGAAAATACAAACACTTATTGATGCCTTTGATTCAAAGTGGAAACATAAAATTATTTGAAAAAGAAAGAGACACAGAACCTGCAAACTGGATTTTTGCAGTTCGTCTATTAGGAAACGCAAAATCAATTGATGAAACCTATAAATATTTTAATCAAGCAGGAGTAGATATTCGTCCATTTTTTTATCCAATAAATAAACATAATCACTTATCAACAATAAAATTTAATGATGCTTATTCGGATGTATTGAACAAAGAAATAATTATGATACCATCATCTATTGGGATTAAAATAGAACAGCAACAAAAAGTTGTGCAAACTATTTTTGAATTTGTACTAATTAATCAAAATATACAGGTCGTTGAAATTACAACTGAAAATAAGGCACTACTAGATAATTTTATTCTTAATATAAATAGCGAGAATTTTAGATATTATAATAGTAGAACAATTGATGTTATAAAAGATCACATTTTAACAATGTTATTTTATGACACTATCAAAAATAAATATTTTGGTTATACACACATTGACTTTTGTGAACAATATTGGTTTGGTATTTACTTAGACTCTGATTATAGAGGGAAGAAACTTGGGGATTTATTATGTAAATACACGTTATCACATAAAAAATTAAATTCTATAACTGATGTATCATTGTCAGTAGATACTGATAATAATTCTGCTGTGAAATTGTATTTAAACAATGGGTTTGAAGAATACAAGAGAACCGAAAGTGTAATTTATATGAAAAATCAATGCATATAAAATAATAAAATACTTTCATTGATTTCAAATATTTTATTTTCTATTTTTCTATTTTCTACTTAAAAATATATAATGTTAATTATAATTATGAGCAATTGGCTAACTATTGAAGAACTTAAACGGAAAGGAATTACTGTTTATGGAAAAAATATATTAATCAGCGCGTTTGTGAATATTTACAATCCTACAAATCTATTTTTACACGATAATATTAGAATAGATGATTTTACAACAATTTCTTGTAAAGGAAAAGTTGAAATATTTAATCACGTTCATATTGGTTCTCATTGTATGATTAGTAGTTCTACCAATATTATATTCGGAAACTATACTGGCATTTCATCTGGCGTTAAATTATTTGGAGGTTGTGATGATTTTTCAGGTGATTTTTTAACAAATCCGACAATTCCAAAAGAATATTTGAATGTTCAAACTGGTGATATTATACTAGAAGATCATGTTTTAATTGGAGCAAGTTCAATAGTATTGCCAGACGTTATATTACGCGAAGGCACATCAGTTGGAGCGTTATCTATTGTTAAAAAAACAACTGAACCTTGGAAAATCTATGTTGGGTGTCCTATAAAAATTTTAAAGGATAGAAATAAAAATTGTTTAAAATTACAAAAAGATTTGGAAGCTGAAGAATTAGAAAAAAGTCAAACAGAAAAAAAAGAATTAGAAAATTTTGAACCTAGTGTAGATTATTCAAAAAAAACAATTTTTATTACTGGCGGTTCTAAAGGGATTGGTAAGGCAATTGCTTTACATTTCAAAACTTTATCATATAATGTTATTGTTTCTTATAAAAATTCATTAATATATGCTAAAGAGTTAGAAAACGAAGGAATTTTTGTTTATAAAATGGATGTAACTTGTTTTGAAGAATGTAAAGAAGTTATTCAAGATATAATTAAAAGGTTCAAAAAAATTGATATTTTAGTAAACAATGCTGGAATAATAGATAATGTGTTATTTCACAAAATGACTTCTGAACAATGGACAAGCGTTATCAATACAAATTTGACTTCATTATATAATGTTTCTAATAATGTAATTCAAAATATGATAGAAAATAAAAATGGAAAAATAATAAATATATCATCTATATATGGTTTGAAAGGTAGTAAAGGGCAAACAAATTATTCTTCTTCAAAACACGGAGTTATTGGATTTACAAAATCACTTGCATTAGAATATGGAAACTACAATATTTTGGTAAATTGCATATGTCCTGGGTTAGTAAAAACTGATATGTTTGATAATATTAATTCAAAAATAACAGATAAAATAATAGAATCTAATCCAATTAAAAAGGTAATTGAAACCAAAGATATTGCTAGAGCTTGTGAGTTTTTTATTAATTCCGAATTTTGCACAGGAAGTATATTAAATATTGATTGTGGAATGAATTGTTAATTATTAACAAATTTTATTTATTAGTAAATTTGTTATTTCAAATATTTCATAAATTTTTTCCTCAGTTAGGTTGCCTTCAAACAAATAGGTTTTCTTTATGGTTTCGTTTTCGTTTTCTCTTTTTGTGTATACATTCCCTTCATTATGAATAAAAATAACTGTTGGATCATATGAAAAATAGTTTTTTAATGATGTTAGAGTTTTATCTGATGATGCTGAGTATGAAATTATAATTTCATCACACAAAAAAGAGTAATACTTAATTGGTCTAATAAAATCATTTATATTTGTGATTTCATTTGATAATTCAATAAGAAGTATATTTTTTTTGTAACCTTTTTGCTCTTTCAAAGAAGAGTTTGAAATATAATTAATCTTATTTTTTACACGAAATCGTATATCATTGTATTCAATACACTCCTTGCAGACCTTTAAATATTCTTCATTTGATGATTTACCGTCTCTTAAAACATCCATCATAACCCAAATAAGAGTATTTACTTTTTTCATTGATTGATACAGATCATTATATTTTATTAAAAAATCTTTCAATTTTTCATATAATAAATCATATTCTTTTTTGACATCTTGAATACGACTGTCAGTTATTCTCTCTAACTTAATATCTAAAATAGTAAGTTTGTCAATGGCTTCTCCTAATGAGACAGGCAAAAAAATAAAATCATTTTTTAACATTTAGTTTAAATATATATAAAAAATTATTTTTATATGATATAATGGAAAAATTAGAATTTTTAATTAATAAGTACAATATAGTTCCTATTTTTAATAATAATTTAATTGGAGATGCAACTGGTCTTGGTGATATAATGTTCCGTATTCTTTGCATCAAAAATAATTTAATTAAGGGACCATTTAACTTTAATTTAACATGGTTTACAAAACTATATTACAAAATGGATCCTATAAATCAATTAGAATTCAGAATTAATTTAATTAATGATTTGTTAAAATATAATAATATTTCTGAGTCAATTATTAATTATTTTTTTAGTAATAACTCAGAAGTTAATACTGAGTTACCATATAATTCTATTGATAATTTTAGTTTAAATTTTACTAACAAAGATCATACGTTTAATAATGAAGAATATATAATTTTTCATACAAAATGTAGACATTGTATTTCAGAAGACTATGAAATATTGAAAAATGAAATAAGGTTTTTTTCTAGTAATTTTAAATCAAAATATAAAATTATAATTATGGGCGAACGTGTATTTCCAGAAACAGAAGAAGTTTTGATACATGGAATAACTACTGTTTATGATGAACTATTATACCTTAAAAATAATAATGAGATACTTGATATTAGCATTGAAAATATATATTCAAATTTAAATTATGATAATTTTAAAAAAGATGTTGAAATAATTAAAAATGCAAAATATAACATATGTTTTGGTACAGGTGGTCAGTTATGTAGTTCTTTAATTTTTGGAAAATCTACAATTTATTATTCTAAGTTAACAGGATGTCTTGATTTTTATTATTTAATAAAAAATAATCATAATTGTTTTACAAATTTAGAGGATTTTTTTTATTTAATAAAAAAAAAGTGTGAGAAAGAAATAAAATATTCAATTTCTAATAAAACTACAACAAAACTTAAATATGCATATTTCCTATCACATCTTGGATTAGGAGATAATATTACAAACATTGGAGCTATAAATTTTTTATTAAATTATTATGAGACTATATACTTCTTCTGCAAAGATAATTATAATGAAAATGTTTCACTTTTATTTGTAAATAAACCAGTAATAACTGTTCCTATAGATTCAAATGATCCGTATGATGATTATACTTATATAAAAAAATTAAATAATGTTGAATATAGTGATATTTTTGTTTCAGGATTTCATAAAAATCGCATACATTCTAGAATTGCTCATCCACAATTAAATGAATATGTTCAAAATGATAAAGAATATAATATTGATTATTCACACATTCGTGATTTTTATTATGACAATAAACTTGATCTTTCTATTTATTATGAATATTTTGATATTGAAAGTAGTAAATCTTCTATTAATTTATATAATGATATTAAAAATTACAAAATAATATTTATGCATACTGAATCAAGTGCAAAAGAAATTAACTTGGATAATATTGTTGATTTATATAAAGACAATGATGAATATATCATAATATGTGCAAACAAAAATGTATATGATATTGGATGTCAAAAATATAATAAAGTTGAAAAATATGTAAATGAAAAAGTTGCATATTACATTGATATTATCAAAAATGCAGAAATAATACATGTTGTGGATTCTTGTTTTTCTTGTATTATTCTTCCATTGTTAAAAACAAATAGATTAAAATCTATTGAAACAGTTATTCACAGTAGATAATCAAGGATCACGTAAATTGGCTAAAAATGATTTTTCTATTTTATTAAATTGTATTCCCCATTTTTTTGCCAAAAGACTTAATATACTTTGATCGTGTCTATTTTCTTTGAATTCTGATTCTTCTTTTCCAAAAATGCTTGGTAAATCTGTTACAATTCTTTCATCTTGAACATATGTTAACCATTCACTTACAAATCTTAAAGATATAAAAGTTCTTCTAAATAAATTGAATCCTGCCCAAGCTTGCATTGAGTTCTTGCATTTATCTTTTTTGGATCCTGGTGGTAAATTCATTATTGTAAATGCATCAAATTTACTATATTCTTTATCATAATGAATATTGCTACTTGGTTTTGAATCAGGTATACCAATATCATTATAATTTTTTAACCATTCTCTTTCTAATTCTCTTATGTCTTTTTGAAATAAATATTGGCTATCACAATAACATAATATATCACCTTCCTCTATTTCTAACAACTTCTTGTATATAAAATATGATTTCCATATCCAATAACCTGCGCCTCTAGGTTGGTTCAATATATCTTGATTTTTATACTTAAAGAATTGATCAATATCTGTTATATTGTAAATATTTGTAGTATCAAACTTGCCATATTTTATTGCACTTTCACATAGTTCTTCTGCAAATTTTTTGTGATTTTCTGTTGCAAATGTAATAAAATGATATTTTATCATTATTGTGTGTATAAAATATTATTTGTTTATTATTTAATAAATTATTATATATTTTGCTTTTAAAGTTGAGAAATAAAATATTTGGTTTATATTATGAGCTTTGTGCCTTTTACAAACAGTAAATTGAAGAAAATAGTTAGCGTTTATCAAATAAACTACGTTAATGATAAGTCGGCTGGTTTAGGAGATTTTTTGCGAGGTTGTTTTTGTTTGATGCAATTGAGCAAGAGATTGGGACTAGAATTTGATGTGGATATTACTAATCATCCAATGGCTGAATACGTGGAGAATCCTGGATTGAATCCAGAGATCAATTATAATAATATTATTTGGTTTAAGAACCCTGCGAATTTACAAGATGAAAATAGCAAAAGAAATTTCTTGAATATGCTGATTGATCATTTGAATCAACAAAATGTTGAAGTTTATCCACTGTTTGTAAATTCTTTTCCATATTTTGATTTTTTGAGAGAAGAAGGAATGAATTTTATGCAGTCAAAGATTATGCCTAATCAAAATATATTGGAATACGTGGATGCTACTTTGGGAAAAATTGGTTTAGTTCGTAATAAGTATGCAGTGATACATATTAGGACAGGCGATCTATTTTTAGTGGATGGAAAGAGACTTCCACAATGGTATTTAAATAAAATTATTAGAGCGATCAATTTAGCAATAAATCCTGATAAAAGATATCTAATTTTGAGTGATAATAACGAATTAAAAGTTATTTTGAAAAAAATTTATCCACAGTTTTACATATATTTTACTTTACTAGAACATATAGGAGGAGAAGGTTTTAAAGGAAATCAAATTGGAGTAAAAAATGCGATGTTGGATTTTTATGTAATGTCTTTTAGTAATTCAATACTGTCAATATCACCATTTGAATGGACAAGCGGGTTCAGCGACTGGTGTAGAAAAATATATGGCATTTCGTTTCGCTATATAAAAATTTAATTATTAATAAAAATACAAAAGATATAGATTTAATTTTTTTGTATTTTTATTATGTGGAAATCTAAATTTTTCACAAATATAACAATTGTAACTATTATCACAATTAACTCCTATCATAATTTTATTTTCAAAATTAAAAACTCTTGAATATTCAACAATACTAATTATATTTTATATTTTACAATAGGAATAAAATTTAATTTGGCTGCCATATAACTAAAACAACTACCCCAGTCATAACAAGATATAGATATTATTAATTTTGAATTTCCCATAACATAAAAATCTTTCAATGTATCAACTATTGCTTCATTATTATCTAGACTGTTATTCATTTGTAAACCTAAATGTATACTTTTGCTTCCTTTAAAACATATATTTTTTATATTTAACTTTGAGATATTATATTTGATTAAGTTACTATTACTTATAATTAAAATTTTAGAATCTTTGTATTTATTTGAAATATTTATAATTTTTTTTATTGCATTTGATAAATAATTTTTATCTATATTATTTTCAAAAAATAATGCATCATCAAATCTTATATGAATTGTTATAAATTCTTTTTTTGTTAAATCTAAATTTTTCATATAATTATTTATATGATTTTCTAAAATTTTATTTGGTATTATTTTTGATTTAATAATATCTATTCCTTGTTTTTTTATTTCTAATATTGGCCATCCGTTTGTTGTAATATAATAAATTTCTTTATCAACGTTGTTTAAATTTTTAATAAAATCCTCAATACCATTAGGAAGGGAATGAGCGTTTGCCCAGGTTGGATATTCTACTTCTGGATAATTAACCCCATAATCTTCTTGGTTTGTTGTGTCAATATAGTTGGATATTGGATGATTTTTAAAATTGACATCAAAATCTAAATTTAAAAATTTACATATTTGTAATAAAAAAAAACAAGCTTTTACAAAATCTCCAAATCCAGGAGGTTTATCGCCGTATTTATTTTCAGATTGATATACATTAACAATTTTTTTTAATATTTTATTATTAAAATGGATTTTTGCATTAGTTAATATCTCCATAAATATTTAAAATATTATATTTTAAATATTTATACTTTAAAAGAAGTTTTTAAAAATTAATTTTTTTATTATGCGATCCGTGTGAATAAGATATATTTTTATCTTCTAAATACAATTCTGGGTTAACTAAGTATGATAAAATATATCCCCAAATAGGCAAGTCTCCCCATCTATTACTAAAAATACAATTACAAACTTTTATTTTATTCAATACTGCAGAAATTTGTGAATTATTGATAAAATATGGTATGTTTATAATTGATAAATTTGTGTATGGACATTTTATTTCCCTCTTATAAGGAGTTATATTATTATTTTTTATAAAAAAATCAAACGTTTCTTGCATTCCAATTGTTACATCTTTGCAATCTTCGCCTTGAAAATAAGGAGAAGAAAAAACTATATTTCTATTTTTATAATCATCAATGATATTTGTTTGCATATTCAATAAATTACAGTCTTCATCTATTCTTATTATATAATCATAATCTTTCAAATAATATAAAAAAGAAATAGACCAAAAATAACACATATTTTTATATCCAATAGAAAATTCCTGAGATAACTCTGTTGGTGGACATAAAACTCTGTTTATAACTGGGGTATAATTAAACGTGATTGGTACAAATTTTAAAGGCAGTCTAGGTGATCCAGACTGAATATATTTTTGGTCATTTTCGCTAATATTTCCTTCATGAAAAATTAAAATATCATAATTATTCGGGTTATTTTGTTTTAGATAAAAATTAATTGCAATACATCTGTTACGAATTATTAATTGGTTATATTTCATTTTATTTGTATAACCTCTTGTTAAAACAACAATTGCATTTTTTACCATTTACAATTTATAAATATAATAACTTCTATAGTTTAACTAACAATATTTTATAAATAAAATTAAAAGTCGTTTTTTTGCTTTAATAATTAAAATGCATTAAATTAATTATTAAAATATATGAAAAAGTATGACACGATAAACTGTCGCCAGAAATAATATTTTAAAATATTTATATATTTAAACTTCCCCCTTCATTTGCACCAAAATATCTCTTACAGATTCTTTTATAGGTTTCACATTTGGTTCAAGGCTTTCTAGAATCTTTGTGTCCAAGAAGTTATTGGATCTTTTGGATGCCAATATTTGGTTCTGTTCTTCTACACTGAAATTTGTCCAAGTGAAGCTGGGATCAACTAGTTCCTTATACATTTCTAAAATCTCATTATGAGAGATGAGTCCTGGGTTTGTCAAGTTCACTGGACCACAAATATGTTTTTGTGCAAGTCTGACCATAATAGGTATCATATCATTGAGTACTGTCATTGAATTTGGTATTGAACAAACCTTTTGATAAGTAGTGATTTTGGTGATGAAGTTTCTCTCATTAACCTCATCTGTAATCGGCATTCTAATACGCAAATTGAGAACAGTGTCTTCAAAGATTTGATTATTCATCAATTGATCAGTGAATCCCTTCACTATAGAATATCCGGAACCAAAGAAATTGGGTCTACTTTGCTCTGTGAATCCGTTGACTTCTTGACCAAATGGATGCTCCTCATCATATTCAAAAATGCATCCTGTTCCCAAATAAGTAAAATGAAGTCCGCGCTCTTTGCATAAGAGTGCCAAATTCAGCGGGGAATACAAATTGTCGTTAACATTGTCCAATAGTTTTCCTGGCTTCTCCAAGTAATCTATGGTAGTGATTTTTTGCCCTTCATATGTGCCGTGTGTGCGACCAATAAAGCTCATAATATGTGTGATTTGTGGGTTTGCATTGAGTTCTTGGATAATGGATTCAGTATCATTGGCTCTTGCTACTGCTTTTATGAAAGGAATATCTTGTCTTGAGAGATAATCTGTGACCTGTTTACCGATCCAACCATTTGCACCAAAAATGAGAAAAGTATTTGGGTTTGACATATGAAGTATAATCTAATTTTGTATTTAAATTAAATTATAAGTGAAATATTATACACTCCCTTTAATTTTATTATTATTTAACTGCATACTTTTCATCAATCATATTTTTATAATATTGATATTGTTCTGGAGAAACTTCAGACTCATATATTGGCATCTTATTACTAAAAATTAAACGGCGAATATTTTTTATAATATCAACAGTAAGGTTATTTTCTAAATTATTTTTCTCTCGTTCATTAACAAGACACTTTAATATTTTCATTGGTTGCAGCCCTTCAACTGAAAGCTCAACTACTTTTAAAATTTCACAAACTTGAATTTTTCTCTTGTTAATATTGAGTTCTTCTTGAGTAATATGTTTTTTTTCTTTCTTATCTTCATCACTACAAACAATACTACCATTTTTTATTCTTGTTATGCTATGTAATGGAACTCCTAATAGATCTTGAATTTCAATATTTTGTTTACCTTCAGAAATAAGGATACGAACCTTTTTGATTTGTTCATCTGAAACTCCACCTTTTGCTTCTCTAATGGATATTGACATCTTTTTCTTAGTTTCTTTTGAAAAAGTTTTACCGTAATTATGGTTTCCTTCACCTGACATTTTTTCTGATTTATCTTTGTATACTTTTGCTAACTGAATTTCTTTACATAACTTTTCTTTTATTTCTCTTAAACGCAATGATTCTAAGTAACCATCTTTTCCTTCCTTACTTTGATTTAAATCTGTAAAATGTTCTATTTGATGTTTTTCTCTATTGCAAATTTTATACATCTCTTCTTTCATTTTGTGATCATCAGTTTGCAAGAATCTCTCAAATGCGATCACTTGATTATATTTTACAATTACAAATGGTTTGACAAGTTGGAGAAATTTTAAACAATCCGATTTTTTGTGTATTTTAAATTCATAATTTTTAACTTTGCCAAATCCTAAAAATCTTACAATTTCATTTAATATTATTGGGTGGTTTTTTTGTGCTATTGAAATTCTTATATTTTTAAGATTGTGATCAATAAAGATGCATCCTTCTGCATCAAATAAACCAGAAATATATTCAATATTTAATTTTTTTAAATTTCTATCATCTAAATTACAAGTTTTATTTAAACCAGAACATTTTAAATATAATTCTTCCTTTTCTTCTTTTTTATTTGGCAAGTTAGCCAATTTATTAAATTCATATAAACAGTTGTATTGATTTTCTTTAATGATTAAAGTATTTTGTAAATAATCAATCAATAATTTATATTCATTGCTACGTATCAACAAATTGTATTGATTTCTAATATTATACTTATGGTAATATTGATCTACATCATCCATTAAATTTTTTATTTTATTATTTCTATTTGAAGATGATGTAATAGAACCCCCAAAATGAAATCTCAATATTTGTAAAATATTGGTTCTGGATTGTGCAATCTGTATTCCAGACTGATATCCATCTTCTATTTTTCTTATAAATATACAACCATCGCCATCAATAAATCCAGAAATATAAGATGGATGCGGAGGATTATATTCAAATCTATGTAAATGTATTTGATTATCTAGTTCAATAGTTTCACACATTGTATATTGTAATATATACACTAATATTTATATTGTTTTCAATTTTAATTTTAATATTATTATTAAATAATTCTAATATTAAATTTTATGATGTAACAAAAATAAATATACAAAATATATTGACACGAGATATGGTGCTTAATTTGAGTAAGCCAATCCCCCCATGCCGCTCATTATTCTTAGCCATAATGATTACCACTAAGTTTCCCTAGTGGATTGGACTGTATCTTAAGCCAGTTCGGATTGATTAAATCTTCACTACTGACCAACATCCGTTCAGTCTCTGACGCCCTACCATATCCTATCATAGCGGATTTAGGTAGTAAGCATGCGGATTGCCCAATCCTTCTAACTATTACCATACCAGAGTTAAATCTCTGCCACATAATCCTTTCGGAATTATGCTTGGTGTAGAAGGCTCTAAGGGGTTTCCCGAACAACAAGATGTTTTGCAAAATTGAATGTAGTAAATAACAAACTAAAGATAGTCAGTAACAAACAATTTCACTAGCTACTAGCATATTTTGTGAGTGCTTAACTATTTTTTTCAAAGACAAGAGCTCACATTGTCTTTGTAGGTAGCTTTTCAACGCACTAAGAATTTTTACGTTGTAGTTGGTAGCATACACGCGGACCTTGGCAGTCTTGGTACCCTCAACGGTAGCGTTGGAGAGGACAAGCTGAAGGGTGGCGTTATCAATTCTGGAGAAGTTGCAAGTTCCTGAGGGTTGGTGTTCCTCAGGTCTCAAGGCAAAGCTGTACACGTTAATACCTTCATCAGGGTTGCGTGTGTGGGCTTGGTAAGGTTGGACCCAAGAGAAGTAAGAACCTTCACGCTCAGAGAAGCGGTCTTGGCCGTTAAGTTGGAGCTTAGCGACGACAACAGGGTTCTGACCCCAACAATGCATATCCAAAGAGGTCTCAGTGAGGACGAAGGTACCGGCATCAGAGACAGTGGATCCGTTAGGAACACCGTTGTTTTGCACACTTGAGATGCCAAGAAGGGCAGCAGCAGAAGCGGCGGCAGCGGAGTTGATAGGGACGTTGTGTCCGCTGAAGTTAGGCTCATTGTAAGGGTTGGTAGCACCGTGCCAGTATCCAGTGAAGCCAGCAGGGATGTTGGCATCAAGGGCACCAGCATCCTCAAAGAGGCCACGGGCATCAATGAAGGCATTGGCACCAGCAGTCTC
>Ga0114962_10001538_pt1 | contig 19827 bp, 20 predicted proteins | sample C_130820_MF_Meta_FD_87017 | JGI IMG/M metagenome (GOLD analysis project Ga0114962, IMG submission 87017) | Freshwater microbial communities from Lake Croche, Canada to study carbon cycling - C_130820_MF_MetaG | ecosystem: Environmental > Aquatic > Freshwater > Lake | place: Lake Croche, Canada... | reverse complement strand
TCTGGTACATACACATTAGCTCTTGCTGATGCTGGTTCTGTTGTCTCATTTAATTCAACCAGTTCTAATATTTGCCAAATTCCAGCAAATTCTGTAGTTCCTTTTGCAATTGGTACTCAAATGGTAGTAATACAAGAAGGAACCGGGACTGTAACTTTTCAAATAGTTCCTAGTTCTGGAGTAGATCTTAAATACTATAATAATAAATATATAACATCTGGGCAATATAGTTTAGCTACCTTAGTTAAGGTTGGAACTGATTCTTGGAGACTAGGAGGAACTTTATCTTAATATGCTTAGTTTTTATGGTTTAATTGGAGGTTCTTCCTCAGGTATATCTTATGGATTTGTTGAGTTTACCACCGTGGGCTCAAACCAGACAATCACGTCTGGAATGATTCCAGCTGGTGTGACGAGAGTCAGGGTTCATTTGATTGGTGGAGGCGGCGGTAACTTTAGTGACGGTGGAAGTAACGGGGAAATTCTGCATTTTCAGCTGCAGGCGTATCTGTGATGGCAGGAGGAGGAGGAGCGGGAACCGACTATTGGGGCGGCGGATCAGGAGGATCGGGGGGTGGAATTGCAGCTGTTGCTGGCGTAATAGGCTCTGCGATAGGTGGTGCTGGTGGCCCAAGCGGATCGTGGTCTGAACCAGGGTCTCAAGGAGGCATAGGAATTGACGTTGGAGTTGCAATGGGTGGCGGAGGAGGGGGTTCTGGGTATTTTGAATTTGATCCAGACGGAAATCAATATGTCAATGGAGACGGCGGACAAGTAGGTTTGCTTCCACCTTACGGCAGTGGTGGAGCAGGCGGAGGATATAACACTGGACAAACTCTTCCAATTTATGGAAACAAAGGTGGAGCTGGAGTTAGTGGAAATGGTTGGTCTCAAGGCGGTTTCAATACTGCAGGAGGAGGAGGTGCTTATGCGATGTTTTATGCTCCAATACAAGGTGCTACAAATTACACAAACGCAATAACGATTGGAAACAGTGGCGGAGGCGGTAATGGTGAACAGCCTGGTTATTGCAGAATTGAATGGGGACCAACAATTATTTAGTTTATGAAATACGCTCTAATTACAACATTTGATGTTGAACAACCCTACAGCTTTAGGGAAGTACTTTCAGAAAAAATTCAAGGCGATTTTAATGGAGTAATTTGGATTGAATTGCCAGATGATTCCGAAATAACGCCTCAGACTCATAAATACACTGACAATGGGTTTGAAAAACTTCCAGAGCCTCCTCCCCGCGTAATTCCAACCCCAGTTGACCCCGCTGCCTGCACAAACACAGATCAACCCACCGTACTTTGATATGATGGTCGTGACACCTAAACAGTTTCAATTTGGAAGTCTAAATGGAGCAATTTATACTTCCTCAAATGGAGGTGCTAGTTGGTCACCTGTATCAAACACCTCTGGACCACTTTGGGCTGACGCGGCAATGTCTGCAGATGGACTCTATCAAACAGCAGTAGCAGCTGGTGGAAGGTTTGTATACTTCAAATAATGCTGGAAGTACCTGGAATTTAAATGTTGCATCTACAGGTTGGATCTCTGTATCAATGTCAGAAGATGGATCTAAACAAATAGCTGCGGGGCAATACGATCAAATATATACATCAAACGATTTAGGAAATAGTTGGTATGTTGATGCTTCTACTTCTTCTCAGATTTGGAGTTCTGTAACTATATCTTTAGACGGAACTTGTCAAACAGCAGCCGTAACAAATGGATACATATATTGTCTTAGCTAATTAAAATAAAAAAATTTAAATTCCTAGAAACAACAAGTGACTTATTTTTTGTTTACACTACTAAAAAACCACCAGACACTTTGCTAGATTTTTAATATATTCTGTCTCTGATATGTTAAAGATCTAGTTTTTTGTTCTTTGGAGATGGAAGATTAAGAAACAATAACGCTGATGCTTTTCTTTTAACCGCAGACAGAAGCATCATATATTACGGCAAAATAGAAGGCAGAATTACTAATTGATGTAAGTATTAGAAATGGCTGCTTCTATTAATTTTCCAGATTTAAATCAAATAACCTGGCAACCTATACATTTTGATGTAGCTGGTGGACAGTTTACTGTAAAACAAACAGATTTAAGTTTTAGAGGCGGGATGAAGTTGGGGTTGTCTCCTCTTTTTAAGAATTTTAAAGACACCTCTTTTAATAGAAAAACTGGATTAATTTTAAGCAATTTAATTAATTCCACTTCTGCCTTTGAAGTACATCAACATCCAGCAATAGAGGAACCTCTTAGAGTTATAGAGACTCCAGTAGCCACAACCTCTTATCCGTATGATAATGTGGTGAGTATTAAAACTTCTAATACTTCTTCTGGTGTGGCAGCAAATTATCTTTATCAAACTACAAGAGCCGCTCCTAATACTGTTGGTTACCCGGTCAATATTTCTGCTAATGATACGTTAAAATTTATATTTGTAAGAGATGAGGAAACAATAGATCCAATCACGGACAAAGATTTGGTAATGGTGGAAACTCCTTCCTATAATAAAGCCAATAGCAAATCTCCTCATAGGTTTTTATTAACCTGGGACACCTCTACCATTTCTAGTACAGGTTCTTCTGTATTACGATTTGCTCCTAGAAAATTTCCTGAAAGTATTACTCAAAAATTTGCTTACATTTTAAGCGAAGATGGTATTTGTTTATTTGTACCAAATACTAGTTTTCGATATTTTGTTGGTTTAAATTCAACAACTACTTCCAAAATATTTAAAATATTTCCTTGGTTTGTGGACGCTGGTTATCCAGGTAGACCTCTTCCAACTTCTGGATTTTTAAAATTTATTTCCTATAAACACAGACCAATAGAAGGTCGAGAAGTTTCAAATTCTCATATTACCAAATACACTACTAGCAAATTAGATTATAGAGGAGAAATAACTCCAGATCCAATAACAAATGCTAGTCCTTATTTACAAAATTACTTAGGCCAGTATGCCTTCGAATATCCAAAGATAAAAGACGGACAAGCAGCTTATGAGTTAAATATCCATGGGTTAAAAAACTATCAAACTCCAGAATACAATTATAGTATGCATTCAGACTATGTAGGAGGTTTCTCCGGTATTCAAAGAGTGTATGAATCTATCTTTACGGGTACTAATCAAGACGGTGGATTAGATAAGGTTCATCTCGGATATCAGGCTTTTGGAGTAGAAAGAGTTTTTATAAAAGATAAAGAAACTCCATTTAGTTATGCACCAACTGCTGAAAGAACTCCTATTCAAAATGTTGGATTAATAGAAGATGGAGCTGTTGCTGGACATCATCCCTTTGTTTCTGATAGAATATATGCCAGGCAAATAGATTATAAAGATACCATCATAGGTCTACCACAACCTCCTAGTATTTCAATTAATTCTAATACTTGGCTTGGAGCTTGGTTATCTGGCTCTAATACTGGAGATAAAGTTTGGTTAGATAGATTTTATAATTCAGCTTATTATACATTTGATCAAGCGTTGTCTGCTCAGGTTATGTTATATAATGACCGGCTAGAGCCTAATCAAAATTATATATATGATGTTCCATCAACTCTGTATATGGAACCTGGAGCTTTTTATAAATATTTTCACGTTGGTCCAGAAACTAATTTATCTTATATACCATATTTAGATGGAGCTAAAAATTCTTCTTTAGGATCTAAGGTTTTAGAAATAACAGATTGGAGTCAATCTCCTTTAATGGATTCTTCTGTTTATAATCATAATGGCATTGTGCATACTAGTAGATTAGATCTTCAAAATTCTAATTACTGGGAATTAGATGGAACTACACATGCGGTTTTTCCAGCCAGAACTAATCTTTTAGAAACCAGACACTTTACTACTTCTTTGTGGGTGAATGTGGAAGATTGGAACGACATTCAAGGAAGTCAAATTTTTGGAAATTATTATAATAGCGGATATGGATTAATAAACAACAGTGCTATGACAGCTCCATTATTTACTATGGTGGATCGAGCTGGTGGACAGATCTTTAGTTTAAATTATCAAAACAAAATTACCAATATATCCAATTTACCAACTACACGATCTGCTCCGATTTCTTCTACTAATTTTATAACAGTTAGGCTATTTGATTTTAGCTATTGGGTTTTTGATACAAATAACGCTATAGGTTACAAATATGATATCGACAATATTCTCATCAAGACCTTTAATGGAACCTATGAAATAACTCAAATAGAAGTAGATGACACCGGAGTGTTATATTTGTATCAAAACTCAAAACAACAAATTACTAAAATTTCTTCAGATGGAGTTTTTATAGACAATGTTTATTTGAAAAACAAAAATACAAGACGTATAGAAATTTTTAAATATAAAACTGCAAACACTAGAACAAAGCTATTACAGGTTTTAGAAATCTATGGAAATTGTTCTACAATAGATAATAATGGCAATGTTTGGCAATCTTTAGGAAACAATGTTTATAAAACTGCGTATAATTCTTTGACAGATACTCATGGTTCTCCGACCATGTTTGCCACATTTGGACCTGTACAACAAATAACTTGTGATTCTTCCAATAATGTGTGGATACTTCACGACCAAGATAGTATTTCTAGAATTGATAATTTTGGCATAATTAAAACTACTCGTATAGGCAAGAGAGCTAATGTAGAAGAAAATATTTGTATTAGAACTACAGAGACTTTTAGATATATTAATTTTGTTAAAACTCCTATCAAAGGATGTACAAAGTTTTCTTTTCAAGATTTGGCTGTAATCATAGACGCCAGAGACAAAGAATTATATATGATGGACATGAGTGGTGATTTGATAGCTAGAACAGATCTGTCCACATTAGACAATTTAAATAATTTTTCTCCAGTATTTTGTGCCAGTGGAGATTTTTCTGGATTTCAATTTTTACGCAAATTTTACAAATTTAATAAATCATTATCCTGGAAACTTAAAATAGGTTACCCGTCTGGAACGTCTTTAGAAGACCTGACACTTACCTGTGACACTACAATATTGAAACCTGGTTGGCATCATTTTGTTTTAAATTTTGATACAGAAAATCATAAAGCCAATTTTTATCTAGATGCGGTTTTAATGGATTCTAAAATTATACCAGATAATAAACATTTATATTTTACCTATAGATCTTCTTTATTACTAGGAGCAGATTCAGTTAAAAATAGCACTTTAAATGATGTGGTATTAGTGCAAGATGCTTATAAGTTTATAGGTAAAGTAGCGGATTTAAGAATTTATAATAAATCTTTGGAATTTGGAGACATAGAACAACTTTATCTTTGTTTTAAATTTTCAGACTCTCATCATGATTTGGTATGGAATATGCCAAGTGGTAATAGACATTATGTAGAAGAAATAGAACATTGGTTTAAAATGCAACTTCCTGGAAGTAAAAGTAAATATTATAATATAAACATACACAACTTTAACGGAGATGAAAAAACAAAAAAATATCTAGAAAGTGCAATAAAACAAAGTGTTTATAAAATATCACCAGCCCATATGTCTTTATATAAAATAAATTGGATATAATATGATTTTAGCTTCTTTGCCAGAAAAATTAAATTATAATTGTTCTATCGTTCATTTGATAGATGAAGATTTGTGTTTGGATAAATCTTTAGATGTTATCAATTATAATGCTGAAGCCCTTTCTTATAGATTATCCTCATTAGAAGACAGAGCTTCTTCTTGGAATGCTTTATATTCTCTATTTTCATCCAACAGTGCGGCTTGGTTAAATGTTACATCTAATTTAAAAAATTTCGGTGAACGATGGAACACAGCCCATAATACAGTTCAACAATTAAGTTCTAATTGGAGTATGGAATTTAGTTTAGTGTTTCCAACTGTTATTGGTTTTGATGATTGGTATGCTAATCTTTATTATATAAACTTAAGTATTCCAAATTGGTTAAATGTTAACTTTATTCCTTCTAATTATATAGAAGGTCAAACCATTTCTGTATACGTAAATCTTTTTAAAGATTATAATTTTTCTTATACCTTTGCAAGAAAATTAGATGAGCCTTGTACTCCAACCGGTGGAGGTGCTACTATCAATTGTTCAAGTTGTAGTAACACCAATTATCAAGGTTGTAATCATCACGGCGGCAATGCTGGTTGGGGTCCTTGTGATAATGCATATGACCATTGTACCTATACTACACCAGCGTTAGCCGTGTCTGCTCCTTGCCCTTCTTCAGGTGCCAAAACATTATCTATTTCTTATTCTTTAACTGGAGCTGATTCTACCACAGCCCGTATTGTAAGACAAAGATATAAAAATTTAAACAATTCTTGGAACCTTTTAACTTAATATGCCAGTCACCTTACCAGTATCAAAAACAGATTTCATTGGAGATTCATTACAACTAATGAATCAGAACTATGCTAATTTGGATAAATGGGTTTATAACATAAAACTCAGTGCTGAAAATTTGTGGCAACCTTTATTTGATTTATTTTTATACAATCAAGATGGTTGGGATAATGCTTTAACATTAGCAAAACAAAATTCAGCTACATGGATTTCCTTTGCTTCTACCGTAGAAACTAATAGTGCTAAATGGTTAAAACCTTTAACCATTTTTTATCCTGGTATTTACAATTCTAAAACGAGCAAGCCAGCTGCAGTAGTTAAAGAAATCGGAAACTGGCTTAATAACCATTTTCCCGTAACCAACCCAACATCCACCATACCTCTATATGCAGAAAATCAAGAAGCCATTATTACCAACTTTTCTTTTACAGAAGAAATAATATCCAAACAGATTTCAAAAACTGATCCCACTACTTGCAGGACTGGTACGGCTATAGCTTATGCTCAGTGTGCTACATATGGTTCTGGCATCGGTTATTGTTCTAATGGAGATTTGAATTGCACTGGTCTCATATTAAAATGTCCTCAAACCAAAACGGTATATTGTCGATTTGATTTTCCTTATGAAAACATAAGTGACCCCGAAACACTTTCTGTAGATGGAGCCGTTTATTATGAAGAAAAAGAAGGACCACCTTGGACCGGAGAAATGATTGCCAAACAAACTCCAGCTTCTGTCATAACTGCGAGCGCTTTACAGGGAGAGGGTAGGATACAAATGAAGTTGTATATAGATTACACCAATCGTAGAGAGAATACTGCTTTGAATTCTTTAAGATTTAAAGTATCTAATTGTGCTTGGGTTTTTGATAGTGTGGTTGGCAACCAAATTAAAAATATACCACTTTCAGATACTCCAGTCATCTATCAACCAGTAGGATATGAACCCTCTCCAGACCGTTAGTTTAAATATTTAAATTTATGAATCGAAATTTTACATTTGAAATGTTTCCAGAAGATTGTGTTGGCAACGATGCTGGCAAACATAATTACAATGCTTTAAAATTAGAAGCAGAAATATGTAATCTGGATACAAAATTTTTCTCTAGTGATAGTGCTACAAAATTTTTAGATTCTTTCACTTCACGTTTACATTTACTATCTTCTCTTGGTGATCTGCAAAGATATAACAATGCCTATACCGCAGTTTCTTTATTAAGTTCTATTTGGCAAACCAAAGAATTTTCTGTTGTTTATGAAGTAAACATAGATTCTACAGATGGCAAAACCATCTCCAATCCAAATTATAAGTCTACTATAGAACAAATAATATCTTTAGCTCAGACCTATGTAGATACAAATTATCCAGCAATTAATTATCCAGAACTTACAAAAATTAATGTCTGTATGTTTTTGTATAGTACAGCAACCAATCAAAGCAGACCAAATGATTTAATAACTACGAAATTATCCTCAGCAGATATATCCTATATGAACAGGTATGTGACTGCATCTATTTCTAGAGCCGATGTGTATTTTAAATTTGGTAAGATTATAACATTTATGGCTGGAGCCGGTAAATGGGATTTTGTTAATTTAATAGGTCCTACGGTCAACACCACCACAGATAGAACTTCCGCGGTTCTAGACATAACTAAAAATGTTATTGATTTTAATATAGTAGATTATACAGACAAGTTAAATGGTTATATACCAGGGCGTACAGACATTATAGTAACAGTTTCTCCAGGAGTTCGTATTACCTCTTCAAATCCAAGAATTGCAGCGATGACTTTATCCAATTTAGATGAAGGAGATTCGGTAGTACTTTTTAATTATGGTCTCATAGGAGGAGCTGGTGGAGAAGGAGGAGCTGGTGGGGATAGTTTTGATGGAGACACCGGCAAAGGTAAAATAGGCAAGTCTGGAGGACGCGGAGGAACTGCTATAGCTGCTTTTGTACCAACTATTATAGAAAATCACGGCAGCATACTTGGAGGAGGTGGAGGAGGTGGAGGAGGTAACGGTAATTTAAATGGTAGTACCTCTACTGGAGGTGGTGGAGGCGGAGGTGCCGGATTTGCTCCTGGAGTTGGTGGTTATAGAGGCACTAATGCTCTTTTCAAAAGTAAGGGAATAGTAGTCAGGGACGGATCTATTGCCTCGGAAAATAAAGGTGGTCTGGGTGGAGTAGGATTAGACTCTGATAATTTTAATGATGCTATTGGAGGAGCTGGTGGAGAAATTGGCAAACCTGGACAAAACAGTAAGTCTGCTGTTGGTGGTGGTGCTGGTTATTTCTTAATAGGTCTTTCCAATGTTTACTTTGCTGTTCGTGGACATTTATTAGGAAATGAGGCATAATACTTCATATGTATGTATTGTTCAACAGAGAAGGTACCTTCATTGGATATAGTCCAGATGCCCCGCCCCAAGCTAACATATTAAAAATAGAAATACCAGATCACTTAAAGTTGACAGAATGGTATTGGGAAGGAGATTTCAATAATGGCAAAATGGTTCCTATCTTATCAGATAACCCTAATGAGGCTAATGAAATTTTAATTTTTGAAAAACTTAATCAAAGATATCCATTATCTAAACAATTACATCTTATAGTAAGACAACTTTATAAAACAACTAAAGACAATCCAGAAGCTGATTCTGAATTTCTAGATATGGCTGAACAAATAATAGATGCTATTGATAACAGAACCCAGCGACTTAAATATTATTCTTCTTTTAAAAAACAACATGAATCCAACTAAAGATCCTCGGCTGCAATTAAAATATAGTAATGGTCTCGGAGATGTTATTGCTTCTATTTTACATTCTAATTTCTTAGGATGGTTAACTAAACTTATTACCGGCAAAGACGCTCCGTGTACAACTTGCAGCAAACGAGCAGAAGCTTTGAATATACTATTTCCATTTAAAGTGTGGAAATTTTATTTTAAAGATGAAGAATCTATGATTGCTAGTTTGGTGACAGAATTAGAAGCTTGTGGTTATATAACCAATGTTAAACAAGGCAATCAATTAATATATGGTTATGTAGATTCAACTACTCAATTAAACACATTAGATACAATGGCTCGAACTACAGCAGCTAGTCCGATTGATGTACCAGAAAATTATTTTTTACTAACCTCTAATGATGATAAAATAGATAACATCATCATCAGAAATCAAGTCTTTAAACTTAGAAATTCATGAACGCAAACATCACAATTATTAAAATGCAAGAAACAGACAATCTAGATTCTTCTAGATTTTTTGGTTTATTATTATCTAGAGTACTCACCTCTATTCATATGGTTCATTGGTATTCTACCAACTTTAATGTACATGAAATCTTGGGAGATTTATATGAAGACCTAGACGGTCTTTTTGACAAACTCCAAGAAGAAATTATTGGCACTAGTAAAAATAATACACAACTTTTTCCAAGTTTTGATCCAGAAAAAATTAATTTGGAAATTGATAATTACAAGAATACGGATTCTTTAATGAAAAATTATTATCAAACAGTTACTACTCTAGTTTCTATTCTTAATTCTCAAGAATTTTCTACATATATCATTAATGTCTCTTCTGGACTAAACAATACTAAAGAAGATATTTTGTCTAGAATCAATAAATCCAATTACTTGTTAGATATGGTTTCTTTTGGCAAATAATTAAAATCCCCTTTTACTTCTTACAATAATGGTTTTAGCTGGAGTTACGATATATCCAGCTATATTGGATATCTTACAATAATAATATCCCGTATCAGGGATAGAGGTTTTATATATAGTAAAGGTAGACAATGTTCCTTTTGGAATAACCACATCATCTTTATACCACTGATAAGAATACGGAGCATATCCACTAACAGTTACACTAAATGTTAGTAAAGTATCGGTTAACAGATCGAGTAAACTAGAGCTTATATTTGAAGTAAAACTAGTGATTCCGGGCGGATCTTTGTGTGTATACACCATATCTTCATAATTAAGAGATTCGGTGTGTTTATAAAGGCCGTAATCATAACCGAAAATATCCGTACGCCATTGCACTAAGGCTCCTCTATTAGTTAATAGAGCACCCACTCGCTTCTGATAAACTCCATCACTGATTTCATTACGATAACTGGTCTCTACATTTTGTTGATCCCATCTAGGTTCTGGTTGGTCATAATTCCAAAATTCAAAATCATCATCCTGTCGAGACAGTCCGTGTTTGTTATATCCTAGTGTTTCATAAGAGGTTTGATAAGGTGTAAATTTTTGATTTTCTTTTGCATTAATTAATACACCAGCCTTACCACCGGAGCTATATGGTTCCATTATCCAACTGTTATCGGTATGTTTGAGAGTAATCGGAGATAATTGATCTTCTTCAGTTAAACCTCTATTTCTAGAACCATATTTTTGAGTATCCAAAAACAAGCGTTCAGCACTTAAAGCATCTATTTTACTCAAAGCATTTGAATCTATTTCATATTCAAATCCTCTACCTCTATAGCTAGAAGTTCCTAAAAATTCAGGTAACAAATATCCTCCAGTTTGTTTTTCTGTGACTGCTAAAGAAGGAAAAGAAACATTAGCTACTGTGGGATAATATCGATTGGTTAAATTTTGATGCGGATTTAATGGTTCTATAGCTAACCCAGTAATTAAAGAGGTATAACTATTACTGCATTTGTTTCTTAAATATAATTTTTCAGAATAATTTAAAGCATTTCTGGCTATATAATGATATCTTGCTGGTTTATATTGAGAAAAACTTTCTAACAATAAATTACTATGAATTTTAGTATTATCTACCATCACATCATATATATCAGTTTTAAGAAAATCTCTTAAATTAGAAAAAGTTTTATTAAATACTATTTCATTCCAAGTATTACCTTTAAAACTTTCATCCATTTTTAAAGGCTGTATCCATCTTAAATCATTAACTGGTACTGGAGACCTGGTATAGGTTAAATAGTCTGCATGATGAATAACCATATTAGAAATGTCCGGCTGATGTATAGGCACATATTCATTTATAAAACGCACCACACCACCCATGGAAACTGTATCTGTTGGTACCTTTGCCCAAAAAGGCTTACCACCCATTTCTTGACCCACACTAGTTACAGAAAAAGAATTGGTAGAATAATTCCAACCATCTAATTTTACATTTATGGTAAATGGAGAAGTAACTTGAACAAATGTAGATTGATCATACAAATCATTATAAGCAATGGTGCTGCGATGTTGATATATAATAATATCACTAGGACGCAAAACCATATCTGATGGTATTTCTGTGCCGATCCAATTTCCAGCACTATTTTTGATGGCTTTTTTCCAAGTTGGTCTTGATGGCACCACCCCGTTTACTCGATGAGATACATAAGAAACAAAAGAATCATAATCCCCATCTCCAGAAACCAAATATTTATGGAGATTGAAATGATTTGATTTGCTAGAAGCTATCTGATCCATTTTTGAACCCGTAATAGACAATTCGCCGAGACTAACGGTCATTATTTCTATACCAGCTTTGTTGATAGAATCTGCCAAAGCCAAAGTATTTACTGTAGGAGCTGTTTCAATACCATCACTAATTAAAACTATTTTCTTATTAGCTTTTGGATTTGGACTGTTAACTGTTTTGAGTAATCCCAAATAATTAACTATAGTAGTATTTAAATTGTTACACACCCCAGCAATAGTTCCGATGGAATTATTGGAAGAAGGAAAGGGGGTGGTTAATAGTATTTTTGATAACTCTAAAGCACCTCCTATGTTAGTAGTATAATCTTTTTGAAAATCATATTGTTTTACTCCATCCACCATCAAAGACAAAGAATAAGAATCCGTGGTTAAAAAATTTACAAAAGAAGCATAAGAACCAAAAGTAACAACAGAAATTTGAGTTTTACGAGATTTGGTTAAAGTGGCTTCTTTAACTAATTTAGCAACTGCATTTTTTATTTGCTCAAAATCATAGGTTTGCGAACGACTTATGTCCCAAGCTATTACTATATCATAATAGTTATCATCATCTGGTACAGAGCTTTTTAAAGTATTATATGGAAACTTTGATACAAAAGAAGGAATTTGTATATTTCGCGAAGCTCCTATTCTGAGATTGGATCTGCAGTAAACATATTTTCTCCCAGTTTTAAGAATTAAACTGTCTCCAACGCTAGATAATTTTTTATCTGGAGTTTTCCATCTTCCTTCTCCAAACCCGACCACATTATCTCCTTTATTATATGGAGCCAATTGAAAGAATGCAAATTGAGGACTTTCTCTATAATCCAATCCATGGGTATCTCTCCAACCGGTTAATGTAAAATTGTCTCCTAAATTAAACGGATCAGCATACACATAATCAGTTAAAGAATTATAGTCTTCAAAATTTTGTCCGACATGACCTAATGGAGAATAATAAACTGCCTTGCAAGTACATTTATTCCAATGATTTTTATCATAAAGAGGATCTGGATTTATATAATCCTGGTCTTCATAATAATCATGTGGATAGGTTTTGGTATAAGGACAACCTAAGGCATGTTCTGTAAATTTGAATACATAATCCGCTCGGGTATCTGGACCACACCAAACAAAAGAAGTTCGGGAACCACCTGCAGAATTAAAAGATAAAGCCCCTTGAATAGGCCCTTCTATGTAATGGGCACAATTCACAGCTGACATGGGTCCATATATATTTATATTTTCTCTTATTAGAGTATTTATAGAAGCTGATTGAAGCCAAGCTCCTTCTATAGCTTTAGTAAAATCTCCATTGGAATCTAATTTATAAATAATATCTGCCTGATCTATAGTCAAACCAGCAACCGCTCCATCAAAATCATAGGTTGCATTGGTGTCTATTAATCTTACCGGTAAACTAGTTTCTTCGTTTAATGTAATTGGCAAATTTGTGTCGGTACTATAAGTGGTGACTGGCCATAAAATATTTTGATTTCCGGTTGCTATAGGCAAATCGGTGCGATCAAATTTATAAAGATATGCCTTTTCTATTTCACCGTTATAAACATTGGGCAGGGTGTAAGAGTGAGGGTTGCGGGTTATGCTGTCAGCTGCATCAGAAAATGCATTAGCATAGGCACCTTGAGAAATAAGATTGGTTTGATTTAAATAAATAGATCTACTTGCAGTTGATGGAAAGGTTTGTGTGTAATAATCTGATAAAGTAGTTAACTGTTGAGATATGGTTGAAGTCTTAAACAATTTAACATCCCTTCCGGTTAAAGAATGAGTTTTAAATGTTAAACTTTTAGGGGACAACTCAAACCCGACATAAGGATATAAAAATTCAGTTATTTCTCCAGATTTAATAGTTAAATCTGTTATACCGTTTCTTGGTTCTGTATACGGTCCTTGTAACCAAGCACCTTCTACCACTCCGTTTTTGTCTGTGAATATAATATCTGAGTTCGTCAAATCTGTCCCGGCAGTGGCCCCACTAGCCAATAAATTAGATTGTTGAATATTTAACGGAACATAAGAGTTATTATAAACTTTCTCTGTTAAAGTTTGATAACCATCTGGCCATAAAAACCAATTACTACCAGCAACAAAAGTATTATTTAATATATAATCTGGTTGTGGATTTTCTTCAATTCTGATAGCAGTTAATCCGTAAATTTTTTCTCCTAAATATTTTTCAGTTGCTGCTACTTCGGCATTGATTTGATAGGTCAAATCAATGTTATTATTTGTTTGTAAAACATTGGTTAAATAATCTTTAAACAGAGTAGATAAAGTGGTTTCAGACACTCGAGGCAATATCTTGCTTGAAATAATATTATAGACCATTTCATCCGTAACATTCATTAACGGAAAATAGTCTTGCAGATATTCTTCCCCCTTCAATAAAGAATCTAAACTAGGTAAATTATTTTTATCATGATAGGAATGAGGATCATGTAGTTCTTCTATTTCTACAAAAAAATCATTTTTAATAGCACTTAATTCTGGAAATTTGGCTTGTATAGCCAATACTGGAATTTGACTAATATGTCCTTGATTTTGAGTAAAACTCTTTAATATGTATTCATATAAAAGAGACTGCAAACCTTCTGTAGAACCAATAGAATTATATCTAGATTTAGCTCTTTTGACCGTTTCTCGTTTGTTGGTTAAAACATTAGCAACTTCTTTAAGTTTTTTAGCAAAAAATGGAATTGCTAATATTAATTCTTCTTCATTATCATAATTTATATCTTTCAAAAAAGGATCTGAAGTAGTCTCCTTGAATAAAAAATTTAAATCTTTAAGTAATTGTATATATTGTTCCTTAAGTGTTTTTTGATTTTCTGTTCTAGTATTTTTTTGAGATTTGTACCAAGTTTGTAGATATTCAACATACAAAAATTCATTTGTTTCATGAATTGTTGCATTTTGGTAATTAATCCATTGAGTATAAGTCAATGGAGTTTGGGTATTTAGTGGAACAGAAGACATACAACAATATTAAGGAGCTTGATAAGCCAATACTTTGGTAGATTTACCGCTAGAGTCCTTTATAGTAATATATCCGTTGGCTGAAATGCCTTGACTGGATGTAAAGGCTCCGTATTGAACATTGTTACCTAATTGAATATATTTAGAAGTTCCTTTGGGTATGATTTGTAAATCAGAATCTGCTCCTAATACAGAAACAACCACTGGTCCAGTAGATCCCCCAGAACTTACACCTCCCATAATAGTAAGATAAGAATTAGAAGCATTATCTACAATTTGTAATTGAGTCTTGGATGTATTGGTTTTAAAATAAATAGAGCTATTATCAGAGGTGCTTACAGTCAAAGAACCTTTATTAGCATTCACAGTAGCTCCGGTATCTGTTGCAAAGAATGTAGATACAAAGGTATTAATTTTTCCCAAAACATTAGAAGAGCCGCCAGTATTTGAACCTCCACAAACAACCCCACCATTTAACATTTCATACCCGTATCTATTATTCAAATCAGAAAGAGTTAGACTCGAGAGTATATCATAACATTCTATAATTCCACCGTCTTTTGCATAAAATCCAGATCCTCCATTAGACAGAGATTTACTGGCTGAGGCTCTAATCTGAGCATTGGTGTAAGCAGCTACTCCATTGTAGGTTGCTGCAGATAATTTGCCATTAATACAACTTATCTGACCCCCGTAATCTGCCTTTACACAATTTTCTCCACCAGAGACAGCCAAGAATTGTAAATCTATGATACCACCAAAACTAGCATATATACCAGCTCCGTAACAATTTTTAAATATGGTGCTTGCATTACTTGGTTCAGTTTCTCGTCTAACTACAGATCCATTACTTGCATATATTCCATAATACCATTGCTCTATTATATTATTAGTCCCTAAAATTATAGAACTTCCTCCATAAAGTCTTAAAGCCGCTTTTTGTTGTGATATGGTTGAATTCCCACCTTGAATATAAAAATTGTCTATTATACCAAATTGATGACCGTCTGAACAAGTAAACAAATCATATACAATGATATTTGTATTTGCAGGTGTAATAGTAATTCTACTACTGCTGCCTTTAGGATCTCCTAAAATATTTATATATTTACCATACGGATGATTTAGTGTTATACCAGCACTAAATGTAAAATTTTCAGTCACTTTTAAATTTATAATTGCTCCATTTTCAATATGCCAATTTGCCATTCCTATCAAAGCATCTTGAATAGTTGAAAAATCTTCTGGAATATAAAGATTAATTGTTCCAGAATTTCCTTTTATAAAAAGCCGTTGAGTTTTACAAGATCTACAAGCAGCTGCCGGAGAAGTAAAATCAGCCGTGGTTCTAATATCATTAAGTTTATTATCCAAAGAATTTCTAATAGAACTATCTCCATCAGCTTTATAAGAAATCTTATCAACACTTATATTTTTAAGAGGCATTAACCTATCAGCTTGAGACATCAGATCCGCAGTTGTGACTTGTATTTCGTAGGGGTCTCCACTATCTGGAACAGATCTATAACCCACCAAATAATCGGTAGACTTCAGAGGATTATCTGTAGCGTTTGCCGTACTGAACTGTTTAAAGGTTTTAGACATATATTATTATTTATGGTTAAATATTAGAAATATTATCTGATTTAATAGTGGTTAGGGTTTCACCGGATAAAGAAGTAATATAAGTTTGTATTTTTGTTACAGCAACATCTGGCTCTTCAGACAATATATGCCTTTTTAATTGTAATTCAGTTAAATCCACTGGTTGAGGACAGGCAAGCTGGTCTAATAAAGTTACTGGAAAATTTCCCTTTATTATTCGATCACCCATTTGATAACTTGAGATATAAACAATGTAATCTGCCATATTTAAATTTAGTTGAAAAATGCCTTAAACAAGGGATTATATAAGATACTTATATGTTTTTCAAAAAAGTAGAGATTGAATTTATAGCTGCTAATGAATTTATGACAGATATTCTAGAAAAACCCTATCCAGCCAAACTCCGGACTCCAGAATGGTTTGCTAAAACCTCTAGATATATTCACGATGTTCCAGATATAGATCAGTATGGGGATCCTAATAGCACTATTAAAAAATGTCTTCCGGTAATTGATGCTTTAGGAGCTGGTTATCATATACCTCTTTATTGTGATCTATGGATGGAAAATGCTGGAGAATTAAATTTGTCTTTTAAATGGTCTTGGGAATATGGATCTGTAGTAACTGTCCAGAAAACCGAACAACATTCTTCTTATCCCGTACCTTTTGGTTACTATCCCACCGCTTTTAAATTTTTAAATCCCTGGATTATTAAAACCCCTCCAGGATGGTCTACTCTATTTATACATCCTCAACATCACGAGGAGTTACCGTTTCGATGTCTATCTGGATTGGTGGATACCGATAAATTTCCAGCATTTGTACATTTTCCGTTTTTCTTGAAGAAAGGTTTTAATGGTTTGATTCCAAAACAAACCCCGATGATTCAAGCCATTCCTATCAAGAGAGAAAATTTCAAAGCCTCTTATTCTTGGGATAAAGAATTTACATTAAAAAAAATATGGAATAAAGCTCAATCAGAATTTTTTGAAAGATATCAAAGACACTTCAGACAACCAAAATCCTATGGCAATGTCAATAAAAAAGAATCCAAAGGGTGTCCTTTTGGCTTTGGGGGATAATTATTTAGTGTAATGACAACAGAACAAGTACGGGTATCTATCAAACTTCCAGACAATGCAACCTTTGCTGAAAGAGAAACATCATTAACCAATCAACTTCACAGAATCAGAGAGGACATTGGTGCCAGAGGATTGCGTTACATTGACCATCGTATAGACCACCGTTCAGATTCTAAAGCGGTAGTGACTGTCTTTTTTGGCTCCCCCTCTTAGATTCTAGTTGAGTTTCCCCTTATGTCATGTTAAGATTTAAACATGATTGAAACACTAACACTAAATCAAGCCATTGAACGTTGTCCTTCCATTGCCGCAACTGAACCAGCAGCCAAAGCATCAAAACAGTACAACTTCATATCGACCCTCAATATCTTGAATTCAGCTCTAGATAATGATTGGTTAATCCGTTCTGTAAAAGGAACTGGATCAAGACACGGTATGCATAATATCGCCTTGGTTCATAAAAGCCAAATAGAAAAATCTGTAGTTGAGGGATTTCCACAGGTAAACATCGTCAATAGCCACAATCTAACCAAGAGATTTTCCACGGTTCTTGGATTCTTCCGATTAATTTGTTCTAATGGATTAGTTGCTCCTACTGGAATGATGACCTCAGTTCAACCCACTCTTCACCGTCTTTCTAGTGGTAAGAGTATCACAGAAGATATCAACACCGTCTTGGAAAAAGCTTTTGGTCAATATGACACTATTGTAAATCAAACCCAGCTGTTGAAGGAAAGACAGTTAACAGAAGAAGAACGAACCTATCTAGCTCGGTATGCTTATTACATTCGTTTTCGTTATCGGATGTCTCAACCTAAGAAGGTAGATGCCTCTACTATCCTAGCACCGCGCCGAGAAGCAGATGCGGGTACAGATTTATGGACCACCTTTAATGTAATTCAAGAGAATCTAACCCAGGGAGGTAATCGTATTGGATCTGGTATTACCAGAGTTCAGGATGATTTGAAGTTCAATCAGGAATTATGGACCGGAGTTGATAAGGCTCTTCAGTACCGGAATTCTGATTTAGAAACCACCCTCAAAGCTCTTTTCCCTAAAAAACAAAAAACCAATTAAAATAAATTGTATGAGTGTCTGTATTTCCTTACAGGAGTTCAAACGTATAGCCGAAAAAGAATGTTTAAAGCAAACCAGTCTTTCGTTAGAAGATTTTCCGGATGTAATAGTTGAAGATTTTTGGCCAGATTTTAACTTGGATGCAACTATCACTGTAAAAGAATCTAAAGTAGCTTTAGCAGAATTGTTAAATTCTTTGACCTTGCTAGGATAATTATTATTAGTTCTGGAGCTCAAGAGACTAGAATTAAAACAACACTTGCTCGAAAGAGGAGTACTAATATGACAACAAAAATTATTACCACAAATAATACTAAGCCATTTATTGGCACCGTGTATGGTTCCAACCAATTACCAGCACTGTTTAACGACAATTGGTTTAATTCATTCTTCAAAGACATGGACAAGGCCTTTGAATCACCGGGAGTTCACTATCCGTATGACATCCTGGTTCACAAAACCAAAGAGGACAATATTCCTTTCGAATATGAAGTTCATGTGGCCCTCGCAGGTTTGACTAAGGAAGATATTAAAATCCAGGTCAAAGAAAATAAACTAGTGATTAAAATAGATCCTCAAGATGAGATTCCACCAGAAGATCATTTTGTTACCTATCTGCGCACCGGAATCAGTTATCGCAACGCTACTTTAGAGTTTAGCATTGCTAAAGAAGTAGAGACGGAACACATCCGAAGTAAATTTAAAGATGGTTTACTCAAGGTATACATTCCTATCACCAAACCCACAAGTTCAGACATTATCATTGATGTAGATTAAACAACTTCTTGAGCACCAGAGACTTTAAAAAGCCCTCGCAGCGAGGGCTTTTTTGTTTTTACATATAATTATTCTTATGAGCTTTAGGATAGATCCAGTTGATGAAAAGGGTGTTTTTGATCACGACTACTACTCTTCTCCAGAATATAGTTCCCATGTTAAAATTCTTAAACAGTATTTAAAAGATGAGGGATTTGAATCCAAAACAGAAAGATTTTCCATTTCATTCTTAAACCGAGAATGGGTTTGTGCACCAATAGTCAATAAGAAGAAAAACAAATGAAAATTATAACAATAACCGCCCTTATGTTGAGTAGTATTATTTCCGACAATTCTACTCCTCAAAACTCTCCTTCTCCTAATTACGGCCCTCGTTTAGATGTAGAACATTATCTCTCAGATACTACAGGAATCATTTTACCTTCTCAAATTATTAAATGTACTATCGGAGATCTT
>Ga0114962_10001537_pt1 | contig 19834 bp, 17 predicted proteins | sample C_130820_MF_Meta_FD_87017 | JGI IMG/M metagenome (GOLD analysis project Ga0114962, IMG submission 87017) | Freshwater microbial communities from Lake Croche, Canada to study carbon cycling - C_130820_MF_MetaG | ecosystem: Environmental > Aquatic > Freshwater > Lake | place: Lake Croche, Canada... | reverse complement strand
GACCTTGGTTCCTGCTGGGGTGTCAAACTGACCCATGGCGAGTGAGAGTGAGGCGAGGCTTGTGAGATAGTCGGCTTGGGCACCAGCCTGCTCGAAGCGCGCCCCAGCAAGAGCACTCTGGCTGGAGATCAGTTCGGTGATCGTGGCTAGGCCGTTTTGGAAGGCAGCCTGCGCGGCATTAAAGTTCTCGTTGGCTGAGGTCACAAGGGCGAGTGCGTAGGTGACGCGCTTGCGGGCCTTGAGAGAATCGTTGTAGCTGGTCCAGACATCGCGGGTGGTTTCTAGTCTGGTAGCCTCTGCGTTGGCGCGTGCTTCGGACTCCTCGGCTTGGCGTTTTTTCACCCGTTCGACTCGTTCGAATCCGTCGAAGAGATCCCAGCTCATGACAGCAAAGCCGCCGACGTTATTGTAAGTGTTGTTAAAAGCTCCGGTCACACTGCTTAGCTGAGCCCTGTAGCCGTAGGATTCGCTGTTCCAAGTGCCTCGTAGCGATACCTTGGGTAGAAAGTCTGCCTTGGCACGTTCGGTGGCCTCTCTGCTGGCCTGAATGTCTGCAATGCGTGCGGCAAGATCGGGGCGCTTGGCCACAGCGGTATCGATGAGTTGGTCTACCTTCCCTGAGAGGCCTCCAAGAGGCCTGTTCTCCTTGGAGTCCAAGGTGACTCTCAGTGGTGCATTGGCTTCCAGACCTGTGGCAACCCGGAGATTTCCAAGGGTAACCTCGACATTCCTATCAGCGGTTGCGAGATCAAATTCTGCTTGGGAGAAAGTCTTTTTCGCGGCATCCAGTTCAGGCTGTGTTCCGAGTCCGTTGGCCACCTGTGCCTCAACCATTGCGAGTAGGGTCCTTGTGAACTCTAGATTAGTTCTCGTTGCTTCCCGTTGGGATAGTGCAGCCGTATGGGCAAAGTAGGATTGCTGCACGGCGAAGACGGTGGTCTGGACGCGGCGGCTAAAGGTGAGATTTGCCCCCTCAAGGAGGGCGACTGTGCGGCGGACATCGGCCGCCCTCCTCCCGAAGTCCAGGAGGAGATACTCAAGCTGCAGGCCCGGATTGATGCTGACGCGCTGGTAGGTTTCAGGGCCCGTCTGGATCGGGTTATACCCCTGATCGTAGCCCGCTGATGCCTGAAATCTCAGCTTGGGATAGTAAGGGGACTTTGCCTCGCCAACCGCAGCAGCTGAAGCAAGGGCGTTGAACCAAGCGGAGCGGGTGTAGGGATTATTCGCCAGAGAGAGCTCGATCAGCGGGGCAAGTTCGTAGGATCGGGAAGGGTCAAAGGAACTGGTGTGCTCGGCAAGAGGGAATGCCTTTTGATGACCCAAGAGTGGGTCCATAATCTTACCATCGCTTCCGCGACTTGCCTGGCAAGCTGCGGCAAGCGCAAGCGCAAGCATGAGCGGAAGCAGTGCTGCCTGCTTGAGTCGGATTGCGTTATTAATGGAAAGGCTCACGGGGTTGACTCGTCTCTCTTCACTTCAGTGATGAAGTGAGGATGGAGTGACATTCCAGCAAACTCAACCCCTTCCTTGATTTCCAAAATAGCCAGGGGGGAATCTCTTGAGGGAGGAGAATGTATTGCGTTCATGAGTGAGTGTGGGTTTGATTTCTCCCTGTGATCACTGCAATCCGCTCTGCTGTTGGCTTTGCCACGCAACTCCCTCGTTACAACGAAATCGTCACGATTCTTTTCAAGTATGGCTTCGCTGATGTCTTGAAACTTGTGGCGTGGCAGCAAGTCATGGGAGATGCGGCTATCCTGGAAACGCATGCCACGGGACCGCTCTCCAAGCCGCCTCAGGAACGCTTGCGTCTGGCGCTGGAGGAACTAGGGCCGACATTCATTAAGTTCGGACAGATCTTGAGTTCTCGTAGGGATCTCGTCGATGACCTCTACTACGAGGAGCTCTGCAAGCTTCAGGATAATGTTCCGACCTTCCCGGGGAGTCTGGCGAAGGAAATTATAGCCCGCGAGTTGGGTAAGACGGTTGGAGAGACCTTTTTGGAGTTTGATGAGAAGCCGCTTGCCGGCGCCTCCATCGCCCAAGTTCACCGTGCCGTGACGCGCGAGGGAGTCACGGTCGCGGTCAAAGTTCAACGTCCCGACATCCGTCCTGTTGTCGAGCAGGATCTGACGATCCTGGTCGATCTGGCCAAGTTCTTGGAACAGCGTGTTCCCGACTTTGCTTCCCTGAATCCGGTAGCCGTCGTTCAGGAATTTGCCGAAACGCTTCTCAAAGAGCTCGATTTCACGCACGAGGCTGCAAATTCGGAGCGCTTTGCGGATCAGTTCCGTGGCAATCCAGGCATTCAGGCTCCTAAGCTCTTCAAGGAATTGAGTGGGGAGAAAATCCTGACAATGGAGTTTATCTCGGGCTATTCCGTGACGAATGTCGATGAGTTGCGCGCTCAGGGAATCGACCCGGTGGCTCTTTCTGAGACCATTTCCGGGTTGATTTATGAACAGGTCTTTACCCATGGATTTTTCCATGGGGATCCGCATCCAGGGAACATGACCATCATTCCCTCCAAGGATGTGTCGTGTGGCGGGGTTCTGGGACTTTATGACTATGGGATGATGGGGGCCTTCTCCCCGAGTTTCCGGTCCAATCTTGCTCAACTCATCGCCGGACTTGGTGAGAAGGACAATCGGCAGGTGATGCTGGCCCTGATCGACCTTTCCGAAGATGGCAATATCGAGGATTTCGACGGGATGCTGCGGGATGTCGAGGAGTTCAGTGACAAGTACCTGAATAAGCCCCTCTCCGAGATCAATCTCTCCTTAGTCCTCAACAATCTCCTGGATCTTCTCAGGCTTCATAGACTGCGGATGAAGGGTGGTTTTTATATCGGGATCAAAGCCCTGTCCCAGGTGGAAGCCGTCGGACGGGCTCTGAATCCGAGACTCAATTTCGTCGAACTCGGACGCCCCTATGCTGAGAAGCTGATTGCCGGTAAATACATGCCGTCACATCTGCTGGAACTTCTGAAAAAACTAGGAACGGCTTCGGTTGATTTTCTCGAAATCTTCCCGAGCGATTTCCGGGTTCTCTGGAACCGGATGAAGCGAGGGGAAATCACCATCCCGATTCAGCATAAAATCGATGCCAAGGGGATCGAGCCGATCCGCCAGACCCTCGACTCCATCGCGAACCGCCTGGCCAATGCAATCGTTGCTGCGTCGGTCCTCATCTGCTCCGCCATTCTGATTCATTCCGGCATTCCCCCGAAAGTCTGGCATATTCCGGTGATCGGTCTGGCAGGACTCTGCTGGGGGGGATTTATGTGTCTTCGTATTGCCCTCTCCACCTGGAAGCACGGCGGACTTTGAGCGGGCAAAGGGAATCAATTAGCGTTGCCCCTCGATCGGTCGCGATCTTAAGTTAAGACGATGAATTGCAGGATCCCATCCATCATCCTGCTCGTCCTGATGACGATGACGGGTTGCGATCCTCAACTCAATCTTGCCGGTGCCTATATTCCTGCCTGGCTTGTCAGCCTTCTGGGTGGCTTGTTTGCTTTTTGGCTCTGCCATCTGGTTTTTCTAAGGTTGGACTTCCTTCCCTATCTCAAGCCTCTGTTGTTGGTTTACATTGCTCTGATCAACTTATTCACCTGCTTGATCTGGTTTTTCTTTTTTGCCGCACGATGAGCGAGGAACCATCACCCAGTCCGGAAGTGAAAAAATCGCCGAATAGGGTGGTGAAACATCTTGTCGGGATTCTCTTATCCCTCCTGATCATCGCAGCATCGGTCTACAGCGCCCTGCTAGTCTATGGGAACATCAGGATCAATCCACGGACGGAGGATGCCCAGGTCCGGGCCAATGTGATTGGAGTGTCTCCCCAGGTGGGCGGGTCGATCATTGCGATCCATGTAAAGGACAACCAAACCGTACACAAGGGAGACCTGCTCTTTGAATTAGACAGCCGTCCCTATGCCGCGCAAGCCGAACAGGCCAAGGCTCAACTCGCCCTCACGGAACTCGAGATCCAGGCCTACAAGGATCAGATCGTGGCGGCCGAAGCAGAACTGAAACAGAGCAAGGCCAAGGCGGCCTATGCCGTGGACTATGCCAAGCGGGTGCAAGCCTTGGTCGGAAACCTCTATGTCACGGTCGATAAGAACCAGTTGGCCCAAACGGAAGCAATCACAGCCACCGACAAGGTCGCTCAGGATGAGGCGGCTTTGGAGAAAGCGCGCAACCTGCTGGGTGAGAAAGGTGACACCAATGTCCGCCGTGCGGCAGCGGAGGCAAACCTCAGGGATGCGCAACTCAAACTTTCCTACTGCAAGGTCTATGCCCCCTGCGATGGATATGTGGTCAACCTGCAGATCACTCCGGGGGCGTATGCCGCGATCGGCGAACAGATTTTTTCCATCGTGGATCAGAGGATCTGGTATGTCCTGGCGAACTTCCGCGAGACCGATCTCAAACACATCCGTCCCGGCATGGCAGTGGAAGTTTATCTCATGGCCGAGACGGAAAAACAACTGAAGGGATATGTGCAGGGAGTTCCCAAGGCGGTCGAGGCCCTGCTCTCTCCCTCCAACAATGCTCCAGGTGGTCAGGGATTGCTTGCACAGGTCTCCCCGACCATTGATTTCATCCTGCTCGCCCAGCGTTATCCCGTGCGCATTGTGATTGATGAACCCGAGGAGCATTCGTTCAGAATGGGAGGTACTGCTGCCGTGATTGTAAGAACCGAGAGTGATCTGAAAAAAGGTCTCGAGAGGCTTAAAATTCTCCAGAGAGTCGATCACGGCGCCTTTGCCACCCCACTTGGAGGTGCCGGACGGATCCAAGTGGCTCCATGAGTAAGGAAATGCGCCGCGGTTGTCGGGTGGCGCTGGCTGTCGGTCTCACCCTTATCTGTATTCTGATCCTGCGGTTTCCAAGCGGTTTCCGCGCCCTTCTTACCGTTTCACTCTTGAGCGGTCTTCCGACATTCCAAAAGTATGCAATGCGACAACGATTTCTGCTCACTTGGATTGCCACCGGCATGGGAATCGTGATGGAAAGCGCTTTCATTGATGCTCCATGGCTCTATCTGCCCGCCTTCACCCTGGTGACGTTCTTCATGATGAAGATTGCATCCCGAAGCCGGGATCTCTCGACGATGACCCTGGTGATCTACGGATTAAGCGCCTCCCACACCGCCCACATCATTGGCGGCGAGGATCATTCCGCGCCCATTCTGGATGGAATCTACAGGGGGCTGAACGTTTCGATAGGAATCCTTTGTACGGCTTTCTCTTTTATTATCATTCCCTTTATCAGGCGACCTGATTACCGGCACCCTAAGCCTTTTAACTTCACCACACGCGACTCCGTGTACATCGGCATTGTCGCTGCACTTTGCTTCTGCCTCGGAAGCTTGATCATTCCCGGATCAAAAGTTTTTGTCATCATGGGCGGAGGAACGTGGGCCGTTCAGTTCCTGAGTGCTTCCAGACAGGTTCTTTGGATCCGATGCGCGGGCGCGGTGCTGGGGAGTTGCACGGCCATGGCCCTCTTTTCGATTTTCTCCGCATCAACAAACAATGTGGCTCTGTTTATCGTTCTGGTGAGTTTCATCACCGGAATGGCCGGATACCTTGCCGTCAAGCGTCCGAACATTGCGCCGGCCATCGCTCAGTTTTGCGTCTCTTTCCTGATACCTGCTTCCATTTTAGTGAAGCCCCTGACGGACTTTCATCAGTTAATTGGAAGCATTGAAGCACTTTGGCTTGGCATCCTCATCGCGACCGGCCTCGGTCTGATTAGCCAAGTCCTATTGAGTATTGAAAATTGGGCGGCGTTCCCTGGGGAAAGTCGGCGCATCGCCTGAACAATGACATTTTCAATCCTCCCAGGGTATTTCCTGGGATTCGTCAGCCGGGTCAAAGTTACTTTTTTGATGACGTTGCGCCTGACGCTCTCCCTGCGGGGTGAATCGGGCGATAGCTCGGGCCACCTCCCAGCGTTCGGTAAGATGCTCGGGTAGCTCCTCGAGGAAGCGGGAAGGGCGCTGGAAGGCCTCACCATATGCTGCATTGAGGCGCAGTTCCGGATAGGTCAGGTAGAGTTCGTCCTTGCAGCGTGTGACGCCGACATAGAACAACCGCCGCTCTTCTTCCAAGGCGTTTTCATCCTCCATGGAGCGTGTTCCGGGGAACATTCCCTCGGTAAGCCATGCAAGGAAGACGACTTGCCACTCGAGCCCCTTGGCCTGATGAATACTTGAGAGGCAGACGCGGTCCTCCTCCTCATCACGACCCGTCACCTCGCTGGTCTCGGTACCTCCTAGCAGGGTGAGCTGTGCAAGGAACTCATCCGTCTGCTCGAACTGTTTTGCGTAGTTGGCCAGCGTGTTGAGGTCATCCCGGCGGGCCTCGTAGTTGGCGAATTTTGCCTGCATGTAATCGTCGTAGAGTGATTTCATGACAGCGGTGATCATGTCGGATGGAGGTGCAGGCTCTCCCTTGGGAGCCATTTCGCTTAGGGTTGTCACCAGTTGATTCCAGGAACCTTGGGCTTTGGTGGGGGGCTTGCACCCTTTATCCAGCAGAGAAAAACTCCGCCCACCCTCAAGGAGTTTCATGGCTTGTTGCCAGAGATTCTCGGCTGTCTTGCTCCCGATGCCTGGCAAGAGGCGCGCCATCCGCTTGAAGGCGACTTCGTCGTTGGGATTAATGGCGAATTTCAGAAAGGCCGCCACATCCTTGATATGGGCCTGCTCGAAGAAACGGAGCCCGCTTGTGATCCCGAAGGGAATGCCCCGGCGCGTGAACTCGAGCTGAATCTCCATCGAGTGATAGTGGGCGCGGTAGAGCACGGCGATCTCGCGGAAATCGATTCCCTCGTCATGAAGCTCCAGCACGCGCTGGGCGATGAAGGAAGCCTGTTCATTATTGGTGGCAAGTGGAACGAGAGCCGGCTTGGTGACCGCTTCTTTGCGGACAGCACGCAGCTCCTTCGGAAACTGGCGGGGATTGTTCAGGATGGAGGCGTTCGCCAGCTCCAGAACCTGAGGAACACTCCGATAGTTCGTCTCGATCCTATGCACCACCGAGCCGGGATAGCGTTTCGGGAACTCTAGGATGTTCGCAAAATCTGCTCCCCGCCATGAGTAGATCGACTGGGCATCATCTCCGACGACCATGATGTGTTTATGAGCAGCAGCCAGGGTGTCGATGAGCCCGGCCTGAAGTCTGTTTGTGTCCTGATACTCGTCAACCAGGATGGCGCGGAAGCGACGCTGATAGGTGGCGGCAATCTCGGGATTGGTCAGCAGAAGTTCATGGGTCTTGGAAAGCAGATCGTCGAAATCGAGTGCATTGACTTCTTTCTTGCGGCCCTCGTAGGCGGCGGCGACTTGGGCGATCTGATCCTCCAGATCGATGAAGTACCGATAACGGCGCGCGAGAAGAGTTCGAAGAGTATCTCCCGTGTTGCATCCCAGGCTGATCAGTTCTGCAAGGACCTGTCCTTTGGGGAAGCGCTTGTCACTGGTTCGGAATCCAAGGCGTGCCACCACGGATTCCAACAGCTCTTCCTGATCCTCTCGATCCATGATGGTGAATCCCTGGTTGAATCCCACCGCTTCTGGATGACGTCGTAAAATTCGGTGGCCGATCGAGTGGAAAGTGCCGCTCCAGAGTCCTTCGGATGCGCCGGGGAGAAGAATGTTCACACGTTCCAGCATCTCGCGGGCTGCCTTATTGGTGAAGGTCAGCAGAAGAATCTCTCCGGGCCGGTAGCCCTGCTCCAGAAGCCAGGCAACCCGATAGGTCAGGGTTCTGGTCTTACCGGTTCCCGCCCCAGCAATCACGAGGTGCGCACCCGATGGGGAGGTGACGGCGTACAGTTGCTGCTCGTTTAGCTCCTTGGCAAAGTCGATGCCCGATCCTTGGTTGGGGGAGGGGTGGAGCTGGTAGCTCCTGCTCATGAAGTCTTATGGTTCAAGGGAGTGTGGTGTCGGTGATGTTTTTTCATTTTTGGCGCAACCTGATTGGCCGAGTCCTGATGAGTCCGGGTTTTTCGGCTTGCGGACGATGCTATTGATTTCCCCTCTTGGGGAAGACCGAGAGCCCATCTCAGCATGCGCGCGGAATCGGTAAAGACCCGCTCCTTGTTGCTGCCCAGAATCACCGTGATGACCTCCTTGCCGTTGTAGCTGCCGCTACTGACCAGGCAATGCTTAGACTTGTCTGTGTATCCGGTCTTCATGCCGGTGCAGAACCAGTTTTCACGCATGGTCTGGTTGGTGTTGCGCAGCATGTGGACATGGCCGTCGGCATAGCGGAAGGGAAGATATTTGGTGGCCATGATCGGTCGAAGAATTGGGTTGGCATAGGCGGCCCGTGCGACTTTAGACATATCGGCGGCCGTGGAATATTGATCCTCGGCTGGAAGTCCGTTCGGGTTGACGAAGTGGGAGGAATACATTCCCAGGCTGCTCGCTTTGCGGTTCATCAGGTTGGCAAAATCTTCAAGGCTTCCCCCCGTATCTCGACCGAGAGCACGGGCGACATCATTCGGGCTCTTCACGAGAAGCGCGGTGAGAAGCGTTCCCTTGGTATAAGAGGTGCCTGGTTTCAGTTGCAGGGTGGTTGGTTCAGCCAGCTCATCGAGCGGTTGGATCACCACTTCCTTATCGAGGTTACCCTGCTCGGCGACGATAAGCGAGGTCAGGAGCTTCTGGGTGCTTCCGACTGGGCGCTTCTCGTCAGGGTTTCTCTGATACAGCACCTCTCCGGAATTCGCGTCCACAACCACGACGGAAACTCCCTTCACATCGGGGGGTGGGGGTGTAGCACCAAGTATCGAAACCGAGAGAGAGAGTAGAATCAGCGGAAAGCAAATGTTCTTCATGGGACTTGAATGTTTGGATTGGGAAAATGGAGCTCTAAGGAAGATAGGACTGTGTGGATTAGGGAAGAGTAGATTTTTTCAAATCAGAAGGCTGCCTTGCGGTTGTTTTGGTGATGAGGTTTTCGATGACAGGATCTCGTTGGGCCCCAAGATCCAAGGCGCGCTGATAATGGCGCCTCGCCAACTCGATGAGTGGAGGAGTACGCCCCAGATAGAGTACCGCCAGATTGAAGTTCGCATCCGCGTAGTTCGGGTCGAGTTCGACAGCCCGGCGCAGCTCCTGCTCCGAAGCCTCTCCCCATCCCTTTCTTCCCGCCGCCATGCCTAGATAGTTGTGTGCCCGGGGATTATTGTCCTCATGAAGTGTTGCTTGCGCTAGGCAGGCGAAGGCCTCGTCGTCTCTTTTCTGTTCCAGGGCATTCATACCGAGCAACTTCCAAGCCGCTGCATTATCGAGGTCCAGGGAAAGGGCTTTTCTCAGAATGATCCGTGACTCTTCGAGTTTGCCGAGCCTCGTTTTCACGGCCGCGGCACTGACGAGAAGCGATGGGATGTTCGGGGCTATGCCAAGTGCACGGGCATAGGCGGCATCAGCCTTCTCGAGGTTTCCCTTCGCAAAAAATTGCTCCGCTTCCCTCATGAGGGGAAGAACTGTCGGTGGAGCCTGGGGTGCTTGTGTTATGACAGTTTCCTGAGGGTGATGAGGCTTCTTGGTGGGGAGATCATCATCGGCAGGAGTAGGGGCAGAAGTAGAGCTGGAGGCCGACTTGGTATCCGCTTTAAGAACACCATTTCCAAGGAGACTCAGGAGTAGAAACCAACGAAGAAGCTCTCTTCTCATGAATGAATCGGCGGGGAGGAGAGTTCGATGGAGCGATTTCTGGCAGCCCGTATTGAGGCACGGACGATCCCGGGGAATCCCTCATTTTCCAGCACTTCAAGACCGGCGGCCGTGGTGCCTGCTGGACTGGTGATTTCTGCACGCAGGGCCTGAGGGGTCTGACCGGTTTCATTCACAAGAGCCACAGCCGCAGCAAGAGCGCCGGCTGCCAGGGTCTTGGCCTGCCCTGGTTCCAGTCCCCCGTCGATCCCTCCCTGTGCCATGGCTTCCAGCATGAGCAGGGCAAATGCGGGACCGCTTCCGCTCACTGCCGTGACGGTGTCGAGATCGCTCTCCCGCACGATAAGAGCTGATCCCACGGAGGAAAAGATCGCCGTTGCCATTTTTAAGTCCTCCTCTGTGCTGGAGAGGTGAGGAGCCATAGCCGTGATGCCCTTGCGGAGTCTGACTGCTGTATTGGGCATGGAACGGATGACTCTCGCACCTCCCTTGGCCGCTTGGAAGAGGTCTTCGGAGCGGATGCCGGCAACGATCGAGATCAGAAGTTTTCCCTCAAGATCCGGACTGACTGATGAGATGACTGCGGTGGCCTGCGCCGGTTTAACGCATAAAAAGACGATGCCTGCATCGCGGATGGCCTCCGCATTGGAATCCGCAGACTTCACACTGAGTGAAGAAGCTGTTTTGGCGGCAGATTCAGGGGTTGTTGCCGAGACGGTGACATGATCTCCCGTGGTCAGTCCGGAAGCTACCATTCCATGCACCAGGGCACTGCCCATTGTTCCTGCTCCCAGCACTGCGTAATTCATTGCTCAATCTTAGGGAAGAGGCGCCATGGCGCAAGGCTTGGAGCTCATTCATGAAGTAAAAACATCAGTGGAGTTCATTGCAGGATCGCTTGCGGAAACACCCCTTGGGCGATTAGTTTTGCGATGTATGCTCTCCCTCGATCAACTGACCCTCACTCTCGGTAACGAAGAGGAATCACCACGACTTCTATCCCAGATCTCCGCAACATTTAAGAGGGGGGAGTTTATCGCCGTGATCGGTCCCTCCGGTTGTGGCAAAAGCACTCTTCTGAAAATGATCGCCGGGATCGCGTCGGGTAGCGAGGAGGGTACGATTCATTGGGATGGCCGGAATCTGGCAGAAGAGGATTTCAACCCATCGGAATTTGGCTATGTCCCACAATTCAGCATCGCCTACGAGGATCTGACGGTGAGGGAGTGTGTTGAGTATTCCGCCAGACTGCGCGTTAGCGGACAGAGTGGAGAAGAGCGTGATGAAATGGTCTCCCGACTTCTCGGGGAGGTCGGCATGGGAGATTTTCATGAACGCCCGGTGAAGGTTCTTTCGGGAGGACAAAAGCGACGCTTGGCCCTCGCGATGGAACTGGTGAGCAGTCCCCCGATTCTGCTTTGTGACGAGGTCACAAGCGGTTTGGACCCGCGCTCCGAGGATGAGATCGTGAATCTCCTGAGAACCGTCGCCCGTGACGGGAACCGATTAGTGATCTCTGTCACCCATAGTCTCAAGCATCTTCAATCCTACGATGCTATCGTTGTCCTCTACAGGGGAGTCCTGACTTATGCGGGGCACCCCGATCATCTTGCCCATTATTTTCGGGTCGATGACCCTGGCCTTATCTATGCACAGTTGGAGAGTCGTGATCCGGAGGGCTGGCAGGCTTCCTGGCTGAAGCATTCTGCATCCTTCCTGAATGCATCCAAGGCAGAAGTTGGTGAAACGGTTTCTCTCCCTGCGATCACTCCCAGGGCCGCCGGCGTCTGTCCCGAATGCCGCTTAGAATATCCAAATGGTGCAATGTATTGCAAGGAGTGTGGTGCCAAACTCCAAAGCACCAAAGATGGCAAAGAGGCCAACGCTTCCGAAGTCCAAGACTCGTCCCATCCCGCCGCTCTTTCCCAGCTCGTGACCTTGATTGAACGGCGCCTGCGCATCTTTCTGCGAAGCAAGGCACAGCTCTTGCTTCAGGCCGGCCTTGTCTTCGGATTTCCCTGCCTGGTCGCCGTCTTCGGCTGGAATGGTCTTCCCCAGATCCGGAATTTGGGCATGGGTCTGGATCTGAATGTCATCCAGCAACTGACCGAGGCCCGGGACTTTCTCATTCAGGCCAGCAAGGTAGGGAGCTTGGTCTCAGGGATTGTGATGTTCGAAGTGATCCTCCTTACGCTGATGGGGGCTAATAATTCTGGTCGGGAAATCGCCGCGGAGCGTCAGATCTTCGAGAAGGAGAAGCTCTCCGGACTGAGTCCTGTCGCTTACGTCGCAAGCAAGGTCTTATTTCTTGGTCTTCTCTCCGCCATTCAATCTCTCTGGATGGGACTCTTCATTCATTACACGTGTGCTTTTCCCGGGGATTTATCTTCACAATTGCTCTTTCTCTTCCTGGTCAACGCGTCGATGACATCCATTTGCCTCGCCATCTCCTCTTACATGAACACCGCGGAACAGGCCTCCATGGCCTCGATTTATCTGGTTGGTTTCCAGTTGCCTTTGTCGGGTGCCGTCCTGGCTCTGCCTTCTTGGTTAGGTTTGATAGCCCGGCCCTTTATTGCCGCCTACTGGAGTTGGTCAGGGATCCTCCAGTCTCTGAGGGGGGAGCGGTACTATGACATTGTTGTCATGGTGATCCAGACCAGCCTATCTCTGACGCCACTCTGTCTCTTGGTGCTTGGAATTCACATAGGTGTTGGAATCCTGCTGGCCTATCAAGGGTGTCTGAAGACAAGAATGGAGTGAATTAAGTCTCTCATTATCATTTGACTTAATGGTACTAATCCTCTATCTATAATAAGATGACACGGGTGCCAGTATCAGTGGATGCAGCTGATCTGCTAAGGAATTCTACCCTCTACAGGGAATTTCAAGCAGAGAGAGAGGAAATTCTCCGTCACAAATGGTGCGAGAGCGAAAAACAGGGGCGTGATATCGGATTTGAGCGGGCCCTTCTTGATTGGATGATGAAGCATCGCACTCCCTGGCGACAGGCCCGTGCAGCAGCCAAAAACACAACTGGCTAAACATTACTTCTTCTTTTTTTCCTTTAAGGAGGCCCCGCGAGACCCCCAAGGATCATGACACGACCCTCATCATATAAAACTACCTCTCAGTTTACCCAAACATTTGTTAAGGGAGAATTGAAGGAGAGAGGAGGGCAGGGAGAGCTCTCCCTAGTCATGGAAGCTGACTTCATCCGTAAGGCGATTCGTCGCATCGCTCACGAGATTATCGAGCAGAATCAGGATCTCTCTAGGTTGGTCATCGCTGGCATCCCCACGCGGGGAAAGATTATTGCCAGTCGTATTGCTGCTCACATTGCCGAGATCGAGGGGATCTCCCCGACGCTCGGCATCGTCGATGTCTCCATGCATCGCGACGATCTCGCCACAAGGATCAGTTTGAGCGCGCTGGAACCGACAGAGCTTCCCATGGATCTGGACGGGCGTCCTCTGGTCCTAATCGATGATGTCCTGTACACGGGTCGCAGTTGCCGGGCCGCGATGGATGCCATCGCTTCCTTTGGCCGTCCTTCCAGGATCCAGTTGGCTGTTCTGGTTGACCGGGGCCATCGTGAACTTCCCATTCGGGCAGATTTTGTCGGCAAGAATGTCCCGACGGCTTTTAATGACCGGATCAGGGTTCGATTTGAGGAGACCGACAACGTTCCTGATTCTGTCACCCTCGTTCACGAAATGGCCGATCATTTTCCCAAGCCAGCCTCTTCCTCACCTCACGCATGACCACTCATCAATGGAAGCATAAGGATCTTTGCGCCCTTGCGGATCATACCCCCGACGAGTTGATCACCATCCTCGACACGGCAAAGGCCTTCAAGGGGGTAGGGGAGCGCAATCTCAAGAAAGTGCCCGCGCTTCGCGGCAAGACCTTGGTGAATTTCTTTATCGAGCCGAGTACAAGAACCCGTATTTCCTTTGAGCTTGCCGCGATGCGCCTGAGTGCCGATGTCGTGAATATCTCTGCTTCCGCCTCAAGCCTGGAGAAGGGGGAGACTCTGCTCGATACAGCCCGCAATCTGGAGGCGCTTAGGGCTGATCTCATCGTGATCCGGCACAAGTCTGCCGGAAGTGCCCGCTTCCTGGCCGATCGCCTCAAGGCCTCAGTCATCAATGCCGGAGACGGCGCCCACGAGCATCCCACCCAGGGCCTCCTGGATGCCTTCACAATCCGTGAGAAACTGGGCTCCATCAAAGGGGTTCGTGTGGCGATCGTCGGGGATATTCTCTTCAGTCGCGTGGCCCGCTCTAATATTCAACTCCTCACAAAACTCGGCGCCGAGGTGACCCTAGTTGGACCTTCCACGCTTGTTCCCGCGACCTTTGCCTGCCTTGGGGTGAAGCTGGTGCATAGCATCGACGAGGTTCTGGAAGAAGTGGATGTCATCAATCTTCTACGCATCCAGCATGAGCGTCAGCGCAAGGAATATTTCCCGGGTCTCGGGGAGTACACGGCGCGTTTTGGCCTGACCAAGATGCGCGCCGACAGGATCAAGCCGCAGTGCTTGATCATGCATCCCGGTCCGATGAATCGAGGTGTCGAGATCGATAGCGATGTGGCTGATGGTCGTGGAAGCGTGATTCTTGACCAAGTGACCAACGGTCTCGCCGTCCGCATGGCCGTTCTCTACCTTTGCTCCGGCGGAGCCCCCTACGCACTGGCCACACCAGTCACGTAGGCTCCTGTCGAATTACTTTCATGAACACTTCGCTGCACATCAAGGGAGGCCGCATCATCGATCCGGCAAACGGAATCGACCGGATCGGGGATCTCTTCGTGAGGGATGGAATCATCGTCGATTCCCTTCCCAAGAATGACAAAGACGCCCAGGCCATTGAGGTTATTGATGCTACTGGCAAAGTGGTCTCACCGGGACTGATCGACATCCATGTCCATTTCCGCGAGCCGGGACAATCGCACAAGGAGACCATCGCGACCGGAGCCCGATGCGCGGCCGTTGGCGGATTCACCTCCGTAGTCTGCATGCCGAACACTTCCCCTGTCGCTGATAGTCCTGCCACGATTGCCTGGATCCAGGAACGAGCCGCTTCGACGTCCTGTGTGAATGTCTTCTGCACAGGGGCCATCACGAAGGGCCTAGACGGGGAGGAGATGGCTCCGATTGGTGCCTTGGCTGCCGCCGGCGTTGTGGCCCTCACTGATGACGGGCGTTGTGTCCAAAATCATGGGGTGATGCGCCGTGCCGTCGAGTATGCACGGCAGTATGGTCTACCTGTGATGGATCATTGTCAGGAGTCCACCCTGAGTGCCGATGGTGTGATGAACGAGGGGGAGTGGAGCACCCGCTTGGGGCTCCCTGGATGGCCTGCACTGGCCGAGGATCTGATTGTCGCCAGGAATATCCTGCTAGCCGAGGAGACCGGGCATCCGATTCACTGTCAGCACATCAGCTCGGCCCGCAGCGTCCGACTACTCAGAGAAGCTTGCCTTCGAGGCGTTCCCATCACTGCCGAGGCCTGCCCTCATCATATTGCTCTCACCGATGGCGAACTGAAGAACTTCGATACGAACTTCAAGATGAATCCTCCCCTGCGAACTCAGGCCGACATCGATGAAATCATTGCAGGGATCTCCGATGGAACGATCACTATCCTGGCCAGTGATCATGCCCCGCATGCAACTTATGAGAAGGAGGTCGAGTTCGACCGCGCTCCTTTCGGCATCCTTGGACTAGAAACCGAGCTGGCACTCTTCCTGGAGATCCTGCTCCATCAGCGCAAGACGCTCACACTTCCGCAGATCTTGGCGATGCTGACGGTGAATCCGGCTAAGTTCCTGCGTCTTGATCGCGGGACTCTCTCCACGGGGGCCCCTGCTGATATTACAATCCTCGATCCGGATCACGCATGGATCGTCGACAAGAACGAGTCTGCATCACTCTCCCGAAACACCCCATTCCATGGCCACTCCCTGCGAGGCAGGGCCCTCACGACCATCGTCGGAGGGAAGGTCGTCTGGGATCTGGAAAGCGGGTTTAGGAGCTGAGGAACAGATTTTTCAGTCTCATAGTCTTCCCTCTTTTTCTATCCCTGTGAGTTTTAAACCACCCTTCACTCTTCTTAAGACCGATCCCTCCAGTAAAGCTCGGGCCGGAGTACTTCACACCCGTCGTGCCGATGTGGAGACGCCCGTCTTCATGCCTGTCGGCACTCAGGCCACCGTCAAGGCTGTCTCCCCCGATGAACTGAGATCCCTAGGTGCGAAGATCATTCTTGGCAATACCTACCACCTCCATGTGCGGCCAGGTGAGAAAGTCATCGAGGAGATGGGGGGGCTCCACCGCTTCATGGGTTGGGATCGAGCCATCCTGACCGACAGCGGTGGATTTCAAGTTTTCTCCCTTTCCAAGCTCCGCCGCATTACGGAAGAGGGCGTTCATTTTCAGAACCACCTCGACGGCACTCCAACTTTCATTGGCCCGGAGACATCGATGCAAATTCAGCGTGATCTCGGCAGCGATGTGGTGATGGCCTTTGACGAGTGCCCTCCTTTCCCCTGTAGCTACGAGGATGCGGCCAAGAGTCTTGACCTCACGACCCGTTGGGAGCGTCGTTCCCGCGAGTGGTGGCGGACTCAACCTGAAGGGGGTCGACCGCTTCTCTTCGGGATTGTCCAGGGAAGCTCTCATCTCGACCTTCGAGAGCGGTCCGCACGTTCCTTGGTGGAGATAGGCTTCGATGGGTATGCTGTGGGCGGTGTCAGCGTCGGGGAGCCTGAGCCGGAGATGATGAAGGCCGTCGAAGCAAGCGTCCCTTTCCTGCCGGAGAACTCTCCTCGCTATGCCATGGGACTTGGCACGCCGCCCCAGTTGGTCGAGATGGTGGCACGGGGGATCGATATGTTCGACTGTGTGCTCCCCACACGGATCGCCCGCAACGGCACAGCCTTCACGGCCAAGGGGACCATGAATCTCAAGAATGCCCCCTACACCCGTGATCCCCTTCCGATCGAAGAGGGATGCATCTGTCCTGCCTGTTCTACCTTTTCGCGAGCTTATTTACGTCACCTAGTGAAGGCGGAGGAGATCCTCGGACTCCGCCTCATCTCGCTGCATAACCTCCACTTCTATCTCTCGCTCATGAGAAAGATCCGAGCCACGATTCTTGATGGATCCTTTGCTGAATTTAGGAAGGAATTCGTCTCAGGTTACCGGGTCTGGAACGCTACGGAGAATGCAGACTAAAGAACCTCGGTTCCCTAACAGTCTAAGAGTCCAAAAACCTACAGCCTATCGACATGTTTCAGACCTTGCGGCTGAAACTACCAGCTCTGGCACGAGTACTGACGGCTGTAATCGTATTTTGTCTCAAAACCAATTTCCGGTGGGAACTCCGAATAGCCAGAGTTGAGCCACTGGATATTATTGTTATAAGGAGGTTGGTAGGTGCCGTTCTGGGTAGGAAATGGGAAGGTTGCTGTCTCGAAGATCCCATAACCAAATCGTGCAAAGGTTCGGCCAAGTCCGCGGACTAATCCGTAGCTGAAAGCTGCGGAGTTACCCTCGCTGGCATTTACATCCGACATGGAGTCTATGATCTCTGTGGAACCATAAAGTATATTACCAAGGCCGCGTCCCAGTTTGCGCGTCGGTCCCTGATCAGATGCAGGAGGAGCTTGAATATCTGCAAAAAGCGTGGAGGAGAAAACTGCAAGTAAGATGGCTATCAAAACCGAGGGGGGAAATTTCATTATTAATATGAATCACTTGAGGTGTTTCTTGGCAAGAATAAAAAAGTGGATTCTGAGTTTTCTTCAAAATCTCCTGTGGAATTTTGATTTTCCGGTAGAAAGGGAGCCAAAGGTGTCACAGGAGCAACGCCGAGGGGACGTACCCACTCCCGTTGTCCGTTGTGGCCAGTTCCACCCGTGGCGTAAGCTGTCAGGAACATCTCCATCCGAGCATCGATATTGTCCACGAAGTGAAGCAGGGCTGCCTCGGGCGTTTTGGGAAGGACTGGCGAGCCAAACTCTAACTGTCCGTGGTGGGAGGCCACGAGATGGAGAAGATGAAGTCGGACATCCTCCGACGGAGGCATGAGAGCTTCCCAATCCTCCTTTGGTAGATCTCGCCAGATGGTGTTGACAAGTTCGATTCCGATTGAAAGATGCCCCAGCAGCTCGCCGCGCGCTTCCGACTCAATGCCGAAGCCCCGTTCAGGAGGACAAGTCTCCCAGAGCTTTCCCGTGTCATGGAAGAGGACACCGGCTATGAGAAGATCCCGATGGAGTTCGGGGTAAACTGTGCAGAGTGCCAGTGCCGACTCCATCATCCGAGACGTATGCTCCAAAAGCCCCCCCCTCCTTGCATGGTGATTTCCCCTGGCTGCCGCCGCCCTTCGGAAGCGTGCCCCGTATTGGGAAAGGAAGCGGTGACACAGGGACATGATCCGCGGATCGCGGAGGCTTTCCACCGCATCCGTGATGATTCCGTAGGCGCGGTTAAGCAGAGCGATCCTTTCAGCGGATCCTTCCAGAAGGAGATCCACCGCCTCATCGGAAAGCAGACTCATTTCCCAGCCCTTGGCATCAAGCCCAAAGGCCGTGCTGTGACTGAACTGACCCTCGATCATCACGAATTCACCCGGCTTCGCTTCAGTGCACGACTCAAAGGCTGCGCTATCAGCCCAAGCCCGAAGCGTCATGCTCTCGGTAGCATCCCGGAAGATCGCCTCATGGAAAGGCTTCCCGTTTGCGGCATCCTTGCGGGTGATTCTTTCGATCTGGGCATGGATCACAGCTTCCTGCGGTGAGTGATCACGGGCAGCTTTCTTCAGTTCGGAAATGGTCAGGAGAGGCATACTAAAAGGTTGAAGGCTGAAGTCTAAAGGCTGAAGGAAAAACCGAATGGATCGAAGATCTATCGCGCCTCTGCGCGAGACTTATTTTCCTCACACGATCAGCATGCAGTCGCCGTAGCTGAAGAATCGATAGCGTTCCCAGACCGCCTCAGCATAGGCCTCCAGGATGAACTCCCTGCCCGCCAAGGCACTTACCAGCATTAAGAGTGTTGAGCCCGGCAGATGGAAGTTTGTCAGCAGCGCATCGACTCTCTGAAATTCATAGGGTGGATGAATGAAGATCTCCGTTGATCCGCTGGTTGCCATGAGCGCTCCGGACCGCTGCGATTCCAGAACGCGGGTCGTCGTGGTGCCGACGGCTACGATCTTACCCGCCTGTTGCTTGGTGGCATTGATCCGATCAGCTGTTTCAGCAGGCAGTGTGTAGTGCTCGCCATGCATCCGGTGCTTCGAGAGATCCTCTGATTTGACCGGTTGGAAGGTTCCTGCCCCCACATGCAGGGTCAGGAAAGCATGGGACATGGTGGTTAGGATATCCTCTGTGAAGTGGAGTCCCGCAGTGGGAGCCGCCACCGATCCCGGATCCCGGGCATAGACTGTCTGATAGCGCTCCTTGTCCTGGGCGTCGGCCGGTCTATGAAAATAGGGAGGGATCGGCATTTCGCCGTATTGCTCCAGATTGAGTGGAGAGGCGAACTCTAGCAACCGCGTCCCATCCTCGTAGATTTCGAGCACTGCCGCTTGAGTTCCCGCCACATTGACAATTGTGCCTACTCTCATCTTTTTTCCGGGGCGCACCATAGCCGCCCATTGCAACTCATTCCTCTTTTCCAGAAGCAGGATCTCGATCTTTCCAGTGGCATCATGCAAGCGAGCCGGAATCACCCGACTGTTGTTGAGCACCAGAAGATCCGCAGGCGAGAGAAAATCGGGTAAGTCTGTGAAAGATTGATGAGTGATCGTTCCTTCGCTCCGATTCAGCACCAGCATCCGTGACTCCTCTCGTCTCTCAGACGGTCGATCAGCGATTAATTCCGGAGGCAGATCGTACTGGTAATCGGAGAGGCAGGTGGACATTGAGTGAAAGGCTGAAATAGAAAGGATTAAAGATGAAGAAAAACAGAGGCACGGGTCAGGAGATAGGTCACCCCCTGGTTCAAGACATGGGTAACACATGACGTGAGTGTTTGGTAATGGTGTTGATGTTTTGGTTGTTGGTCAATGGCGGGAAGATTTGAGGAGCAGGCAACGGAGCGCGGAGTAAGTGGATCCCAAGG
>Ga0114962_10001536_pt1 | contig 19846 bp, 20 predicted proteins | sample C_130820_MF_Meta_FD_87017 | JGI IMG/M metagenome (GOLD analysis project Ga0114962, IMG submission 87017) | Freshwater microbial communities from Lake Croche, Canada to study carbon cycling - C_130820_MF_MetaG | ecosystem: Environmental > Aquatic > Freshwater > Lake | place: Lake Croche, Canada... | reverse complement strand
CCAGAATATCTGCCGCACGTTCGCCCTCTAGCTCTGCCAGCAGCGCTACGCGTTCTGCTTCATCCATTTCTTGCAATACATCTGCCAGGCGCTCGTCATCGAGGGCGCGCGCAACTTCAACGCGACGCTTCGGCGCTAAATCCTGAATTACTGCCGCTAAGTCGGCAGCTCGTAAATTACTTATGGTTGAAAGTAAATTGGTGACGCCTTGGTTATGTTCGGGAAGAGTAAAACCAGTCACTTCTTCCCAAGCAACAGTTGAGGTCGCACCTTTGCGGCGAAGCCCACTTCCTTTTCTCATAATGTGTACGCGGTTGATAAACCAATCACCAGTGCGAGTTTGTTCCATTCCCATATCTTCGACAACTACTGGTTCAGCGCTATCGATTAAGGAAATAGAACGGTCGAGCAAATCTCCGAGGACAAGTAATTCACCGGCCCGAGATTCAAAGCGACGCATATTTACCAAACCAGTGATTACTACCGCTCCAGATTCAATGGAAGTAACTCTTGTAATTGGAACAAAGACGCGACGACGTAGCGGTACTTCGACAACGAGGCCAAGGATGCGCGCAGGTTGGCTATTAGAACGAAGGGTCGCTACAGCATCGCGTACCTTGCCGACTGGATCCCCATTTGGATCAAATACTGCTGTACCTGCAAGGCGAGCGATAAAGACTCGATTTAATACATTGCCACTCATTTTTGGCCTCCCTTCATTGGCTAAGGGTATCGGCTACGGTTACATCTATGTCGCAGCCTTTATCTCGAGATAACCACACTCAGATTCCTGCGCGCCCAGATTTAATTCGCTTAGGACTGGGCATTATTGGAATTGGAACATCGGGACCGCTCATTGCAATGAGTTCGATGCCGGTCCTATCGCTCATATTCTGGCGAAATCTTGGTGGATCGCTGATGACTGCCCCATTTGCACTTCGCCATCGCTTGGATCGAACCGGTGCAAAGTGGGCGATATTGGCTGGCTTTATCTTGGCGCTACATTTCTATGGGTTCTTCTTAGCTATGCGCATGACAACTGTTGCCGCCGGCACCGCATTAGTTGCACTGCAACCAATCTTTGCCGCGCTATTTGTAAAACTAACTGGTGGAGAAATTCCATCTCGGGCATGGCTTGGAATGTTTGTAAGTTTTGGGGGAGTGCTTCTCATCTCTGGAATTGATCTGCAGATTTCTTTGCGTTCGTTTCTTGGCGATGTAGCAGCAATAATTTCAGCTGCTCTCGCTGCGATGTACATGATGATTGGCGCTCGCGCCCAGCGCACGCTAGAGACTGCTACTTACACCACAATCTGTTATTTCTTTTGTGCCATAACCGCGCTGCCGATGGCGATCATCGCCGGAAATGAGATCTTGCATTTCAGCGCCCGCGAATGGTGGATCTTGCTTGGTCTCATCTTTGGCGCGCAATTTCTCGGGCACACCATGTTTAACTCGGTGTTAAAGCGGGTCTCTCCGGCAGTTGTTTCACTGATCGTCTTCTTTGAAGTTCCCGTAAGTTCGATCTTGGCAATTTGGTGGATGCACCAACGTCCACCAATCGGTGTAATTCCGGGGATCGCTCTTATTCTTTTTGGATGCGCACTGGTTGTGCTGCGCACCAGACCTACTCGGGTAATGGTGGATGATTAAAGATGATTGATCTACATACTCATACGACAGCAAGCGACGGAACTGATTCGCCAGCAGAGCTAATAAATAAAGCGCTCTCTGCTGGAATTCAAACGCTTGCTATTACAGATCACGACAGCACATCTGGTTGGACTGAAGCGATCGCAGCTTTACGACCTCCAATGTCACTCGTACTCGGTGCAGAAATTTCGACTCTAACTTTGACAGGTATCAGCGTTCATATCTTGGGACTTCTCTTTGATGGCGAAGATAATGATCTGCAGGCAATGTTGGCAGATTCACGAGACACCCGAATTCCACGCATGCGCAAGATGGTTGAGCTAATGGCATCAGATGGAATCGCAATCACTATGGAAGATGTAATTGCGGCTACTCCACCAGGTGCGACTATGGGACGTCCACATTTAGCTGATGCTTTAATTAAAAATAAGGTGGTTGCTACCCGAGATGAAGCATTTATTGATTTACTCCATAACGCTTCTAAGTACTATGTAACCCATGCAGCCCCTACTCCAGAAGATGCGATTATCCAGATCAGAAAGGCAGGCGGTGTTGCTGTAATCGCCCATCCTTTTGCATCACGAAGGGGTGAAGTTATCTCTGTTTCAACCTTTGCATCTCTAGTTGCAGCGGGGCTAAATGGAATTGAAGTAAATCACCGAGATCATTCACAAGTTGAGCGTGAGCAGTTGAGTGAAATTGCAGATCAATTGGCCTTAGTAAAAACCGGGTCGAGTGATTACCACGGAAACGGTAAACTCAATGCTCTAGGTGAAAATCTCACTGATCCCGCGCAGTGGGAACGTTTGGAATCACTAGCTAGCTCACGAAGGGTGGTCAGAAAGTGAATGTAATTGAAGTAAGCACCGTAACTTTCTCGATCCAAGCCTTCGTTACTCTCTTAGTAATTCTCGATCCACCCGGTGCAACTCCAATCTTTTTAGGGCTCGTTGCAGATAAATCTAAGAAAGAGCGAGTTCAGCTAGCCTGGCAGGCAGCTTTGGTTTCTCTTGGCGTAATTACTTTCTTCTCACTCTTCGGAAGATTTATTCTTGATTACATGAACGTCTCCATCGAGGCGCTGCAGGCTGCTGGTGGCTTACTCCTTCTCTATGTATCACTTGAACTTCTTACTGGGCGCGATATGGGTGGAGAAAGCGCTAAAGATAAGAACATTGCCTTAGTTCCCCTAGGCACACCGTTACTAGCTGGTCCTGGTGCAATCGTGGCAACGATGATCTTTGTGCAGCAGATTAAGACCCCTGCGCAAAGTTTTGGCTTGATCGCAGCAGTTGTTGCAGTACATATTGTGATCGCAGTTTCCTTAATGGCCTCTACTACGATTTTAAGTATCATCAAAGATGCAGGAGTTACCCTCTTGGCCCGCATCGCCGGTCTTTTGCTTGCCGCAATTGCGGTACAAATGTTGGTTGATGCGATTAAAGCATTTACGGCGCAATAGGTGGTTTTTTGATGGAACTACTTTCTACATCCTTCGATCCGCGCGGTCTCTTTACGCCTGATTCAATTACCTGGCGGATACATTCTGATCCTTCTATGGCAGTCGGTGGTATCCGCGCGCTTTTACAGCAAGCACTTCACCCAGATGCCATGGCTGGCGTAGCAAAGCACTCTAACTTTCGTGAAGATGCTTGGGGCAGATTGCAACGCACAGGTGATTACGTTTCAACAATTACCTTTGGGAGCGCAGATGAAGCCTTGGCGCTTGCTGCACGTGTTAGAAAGATTCACACTTCATTGGGCTTAGATGATCCTCACTTGTTGCTCTGGGTACATATGTCGATGGTTGATTCATTTTTAGATGTGGCAATTAGATCAGGTCTATCCCTTAGCGAAGGTGAGGCCGACCAATATGTAGCCGAAATGGCTCTCTTTGCTCAATTAGTCGGAGTCGACTTAGATAAAGTTCCTACCACTCGCAATCAGATGGAAAGTTACTTTAAGGAAATTTCACCAGAACTAATCGCATCCGATGATGCTAAACGTGCCGCACTTTTCTTAACCATTCCACCGCTTCCGACTGCAGTTCGCTTTGCAACTCCAGCAGCACCTGCCTGGGCTTCTCTTGCGTTATTGGCTGCAAGTTCGCTACCAACCTGGGCGCGCTCACTCTACGGAACGCCTAGCTTGCCAGGGCAAAACTTTGCAACAGATCTTTCTTTGAAAGCAATCCGCGCAACAATCGGAGTTATTCCAGATGCTATTTTGGCGCCGCCAGTTTATAAAGCAGCGTTAGTGCGATGGGAAATGGCTAGCGCTAAATGAAAACTATTGCGATAGCAAGTCCTGCTGGTGGCGTAGGTAAGACGACTTTTGCGCATGCCATCGCCGTTGCCGCATCCGAATTCGGAAAGAAGACTTTACTTATCGATTTAGATCCAGCTGGGGCGCTTACCTTTAGATTAGGTTTTGAAAATCCACGTTTGACGATCACTGATTACCTAACTGGTTCAAAGCTAATTGCCGAGAATTTAGCAACAACTAGAGAGAGATTTGATTTTATTGCCGCAGATTCCAGATTAACGACAAATTTAGATGAAGGCTCACTAATTGAGCTACTAAATAACCTTCCAAAGAGCTATGACTTAATTGTCCTAGATGTAGCTCCATCTCTCACCCAATCGCTAAAGCTGGCCCTTGCCGTTGCAGATCACATATTTGCGCCAATTGATAGTTCTTTACATTCACTACGTGCACTTCTGCAATTACGCGCCATGACTGGTATTCCAGTTACTGCGGTAGCAAAAGGTGAAATCGCTTTGGCTGAAATAGAGCCAGTGCTCGATGTTGCGCTAATTCGAGCAAATGAAGTTGATGGATACTCGCAGGGGGCGTTGTCGGTACTTACAGTTGCGAAAGAGAGCGAAGTGGCAGAAAGTTATCGCAGCGCAACTTATTCAATATTAGAGATTTTAGGGCTGGAATAAAGCCAAGTTAAGAAGAGAACTTTTTAGTACGAGTTCGATTCCGTGCAGTGCGCTCAGCTGCTGGCTTACTAGATTTCGTGGCCGTCTCTGTCTTGGCCGTTTGCGCAACTGGCTTCTGTTTTGTAATTCGCCCAGTTGATCCAGCTGGAATATTTAACATCTCAAATAAGTGTTCCGATGACGAGTATGTCTCTTCTGGCTCGCCTAAACCAAGAACAAGGGCGGTATCGATCATCTTCCAACGCGCCAGATCATCCCAATCGACGAAAGTTACCGAGATTCCATCTGCACCAGCGCGCGCTGTGCGGCCAATTCGGTGGACATAAGTCTTCTCATCTTCAGGACATTGGTAGTTAATAACGTGGGTGATTCCATCGATGTCGATTCCACGTGCTGCAACATCAGTTGCTACCAATACATCAGATTTACCAGCTTTAAAATCATTTAGCGCTTTCTCGCGCGCACCTTGACCGAGATCGCCATGAATCGATGCGGCGCGGAATCCGCGCTCGAGCAGATCATCAGATGTCTTCTGGCAAGTGCGCTTGGTGCGGCAGAAGACGATAGTTGGGCCACGACCATTTGCTTGAAGAATTCGGGCGAGCATCTCAATTTTATCTAAAGCGTGGGCGCGCAATACATGCTGCTTGATACGAGATACGACAGCGCCTTCATCCTCATTATCTTGCGTACGAATATGAATTGGTTGATTCATAAAGCGTCTTGCCAAAGCGATGATATCTCCCGGCATAGTTGCAGAGAAGAGCATGGTTTGTGCGCGATTCGGGGTGCTAGTAAAAATCTTTTCGACATCAGGCAGAAAACCGAGATCGAGCATCTCATCAGCTTCATCTAAAACAACGCGTGAGACTTCCTTCAATTTCAATTGTCCTTGACGATATAAATCTAAGAGACGCCCAGGAGTTCCTACGACAATTTCCACGCCGTTATCTAGCGCTTCAATCTGTGGCTCAAAAGCGCGACCGCCGTAAACGGCAAGTGTGCGAATTCCGCGATTACCCGTTAACTCATCAATATCTTTTGTGACCTGAACGCAGAGTTCTCGTGTTGGAACAACTACTAGAACTTGGGGCAGACCTTTCGCCGCTAAATCTGCCCATTCTTTATCAAGCGGAGCGATTACTCGCTCAATTAGCGGGATACCAAAAGCTAGTGTTTTGCCGGTTCCTGTCTTTGCTTGACCAATTACATCACCATCGCCAAGTGCGATCGGAAGAACCATCTCTTGAATTGGAAAGGGAGAGATAAAGCCATGTTCTGCTAAAGCTGCTTGAGTTTCTGGGCGCAGCGGTAGATCAGCGAAAGTTATTGACACCTTAGAGTGCGCCGAAACCGACGCGGCGATCGGCAGCGACACCGATATCGACGAAGCCGATTTTGCTTGCCGCAACCACAATTTCGTGGCCTCGTATATCTTGAAGTGAGAGAGTTCCATTTGCGGCGATCGCGGCAGCCACGGCTGACTTCACATCGGCGACGGAGGAATTTGTTTCAAAAACTAGTTCGCCAGAGATGTTGGCAATTGCGATGCGGACGTGGGTGCTTTGTGCGGCATCTGACTTTTTTGTGCTCATATGCCTATCCTATCGCCAAAATGTGCGACCCGATTCTCGAAATTAGCCGCCTATTACTTGAGGTTATTCACCATCGGAGAGCGGGAAACCAGAAATACCGCGCCACATTAAGTTTTCAACTAACTCAACGGCCTGTTGGCGAGTTAGTTTGCTATCTCTCTCTAACCAATGGCGCGCAGTAACTTGCGTGTACCCGATTAATCCAACGCCGAGCAGCATCGCAACTTCTTGTGGCAAACCAGTGTCGTTTGAAATTATTGCGCTAACAGCAGCGGCGCAGTCATAAGTCATACGGTTTAAACGTTCGCGAACTTGTGGCTCAACGCTCATATCGCTCTCGAAGAGAAGGCGAAAAGCTTCGCCTTCATTTTCAATAAAGGCGAAATAGGCAACTACTGTGGCATGCACACGTTTTGAGTTATCTGGAGTCGAGGAGATCGCCTTCTGTAATTCAAAGACGAGCGAATCAATGTGCAAATCGAGAACCGCTAGATAAAGATCTAGCTTTGATGGGAAATGTTGGTATAGAACTGGCTTGCTTACATTTGCACGATCTGCGATCTCATCCATGGCAGCAGAGTGATATCCGGCAGCGGTGAAGACTTCAAGTGCCGCAGTTAGTAATATTGCGCGACGTTCATCGCGAGGTAGACGCGCCTTATCGCCCTTAGCGGTGTTTTCTACGGTAGTCATTGCGCATATCGTAGAGGTAATACTTGATAGAAAGAAAGATCAATTGCAGATGAGAATGATTTGCAAGCCTGAGAGTTATCGAATTTATCTAATTGGCGCACATTCGGCGGCTACGGCAGAATAGCGCTATGACGAATCTACCGATTAAACCGCCAGCGCTTGTGTCTCCAGGACCTGCGTTGACTGTCGATGAGGTGCGTCGCTATAGCCGCCATTTAATCATTCCTGATGTGGCGATGGCTGGACAGCAGCGGCTAATGAACGCAAAAGTTTTATGCGTTGGCGCAGGTGGGCTAGGTTCGCCAGCTCTAATGTATTTAGCCGCAGCCGGCGTTGGAACAATTGGAATTGTTGAATTCGATACTGTAGATGAATCAAATTTGCAGCGTCAGATTATCCATAGTCAGAGTAACATAGGTAAGAGCAAAGCACAATCTGCTAAAGCGAAAATCTCTGAGATTAACCCCAATGTAAATGTGATAACTCACGAAACCAGATTAGATAATTCAAATGTTAAGGAGATATTTTCTCAGTACGACATCATCGTCGACGGAACCGATAACTTTGCAACTCGCTATCTAGTAAATGATGCCTGTGTAATTCTTAAGAAACCATATGTGTGGGGATCTATCTATCGCTTCGATGGACAAGCCAGTGTTTTCTGGGCCGAATACGGACCGTGTTATCGCTGCCTCTACCCTGAACCTCCACCTCCTGGAATGGTTCCTAGTTGCGCAGAAGGCGGAGTGCTAGGAGTCCTCTGTGCCACTATCGGATCAATCCAGACCACGGAAGCGATAAAAGTCATCACTGGCATTGGTGAACCAATGATCGGTTCACTCATGATTTATGACGCGCTAGATATGACATTTAGAAAGATCAAAGTCCGCAAAGATCCTAACTGCCCCCTTTGTGGCGATAACCCAACACAAACTGACCTTCTTCCCGATTACGAAGCCTTCTGCGGCGTACTCTCAGATGCAGCTGAAGTAGCGGTAAAAGATTCGACTATTTCTGTAACAGATCTAGCAGCCAAGATAGATGCCAAAGATAACTTTTATTTAGTCGATGTCCGCGAACCAAGTGAATTCGAGATTGTACGAATACCGGGATCTCATTTAATTCCAAAACAAGGATTTTTAGATGGAACTGTTTTGGCAACTTTGCCGCAAGATAAGCCAATTATTCTGCATTGCAAGAGCGGGGTTCGCTCAGCCGAATGTCTAGCAATATTAAAGAGCGCAGGTTTTGCTGATGCAACCCATGTAGCTGGCGGAGTTATCGCATGGGCAAAACAGATTGATAAGTCGTTACCGGTTTATTGATGCGCAGCTCTTACGAAGGCTATCGAGTTCTCCTCGTTCACGCTCATCCTGACGATGAAACTATAAATAATGGTGCAACAATGGCTATGTACGCAGACCTTGGGGCGCAAGTAACTCTGATCACTTGCACGCGCGGTGAAGAAGGAGAAATTTTAACTCCAGAATTAATTCACTTAGCCAGTTCAGTAACAGATGGCTTAGGACAGCACAGAGAAATTGAACTCGCAAACGCAATGCAGGCTTTGGGAGTTAAAGATTTTCGTTTCCTAGCGCAAGGCGAAACTGTTTATCGCGATAGCGGAATGATGGGTACGGAGCAAAATAACCGTCCAGATGTCTTTTGGCAGGCAGATCTAGAAGTCGCCTCTGACTATCTGGTGAAGGTAATCGAGGAAATCAAGCCACACATTCTCATTACTTACGATGAAATTGGTGGCTATGGGCACCCTGACCATATCCAAGCTCATCGCGTCGCCATGCGCGCCAGCGAGAAATCAAATTGGAAGATTCAAAAGATTTACTGGAACACGATGCCCAAGTCTGTACTTGCCGAAAGTATGGCGAAGATGAAGGAACTTGGCTCAGATTTCTTCGGAGCAGAAAGCGTAGATGACCTGCCTTTTGCAAAAGATGATTCATTCGTAACAACACTTGTAGATGGAAATAATTACGTTGAAGCTAAGCTCGCGGCAATGAAAGCACATCACACACAGATTGCCCTAGACGGACCTTTCTTTGCCCTTTCCAATAATTTAGGGCTGCAAGTCTGGGGACACGAGTACTACACGCTAGTTAAAGGCGAAAAGTGCGCCCCGTTTGATGCAAGTGGCCGCGAATCAGATTTATTCTCAGGAGTAAATCTTTAAATGAAGTTATTTGGTGCTCTAGTAGTTGGAGTTGCTACCGGTACAGCTGCAATTTTTCTGCACTTATTCGCCCCACCATTTGGTATCACAATTTCGATAATTGGAACTTTCCTTGCAATCTGGGCCCTTGGCCGTACATATGGAAAACGATTTTATAAAGCTATCGGCGCACTAGGTTGGTTTGTAATTTTTTGGCGAGGTGCATCGTTCGGGGTTGGTAAAGAGATTTTTATTCAAGGTAATTCACTTGGAAATGCATTTTTACTTCTCTCATTTATCGCGATAATTGCTGCTACCGCAATGCCAGCAAATTAAATCCAGCTCCAACTCTGCCCATCTGGTCCATCGCTGATTGCAATTCCCTCATTTACTAATAGGTCACGGAGCCGGTCACTCTCGCTCCAGTTTTTGGTTTGGCGTGCAACTGCACGTGCTGTTAATAGTTCGGATTGTTCTGCAGAGAGCGGCAGAATTTCGACGGGGCGCGTTAAATCAAGACCCAATAGCGCATCGGCATAAAGAAATATTGCGCGCTTAACTTCATCGCTATGCGATGCGCTCTTTTCAAGCGCACGTAGCCGTAACATCACGCGCGGTGTATCAAGATCCTTCGCAATTGCAGCTGAAATTTCGTCATCACGTAGGCCCTGATCGCCCGCGCCCCACGTTGCCATCGCAGTGCGCCAGCGTCGCAAGGTGGAATTAGCTGCCTCCAGCGCCGCCCAAGTTAAATCCATCTGAGATCGATAACGGTTCTCAAGAAGTGAAAAACGCAGCGCAAGCGGATCTAAACCGCGATCGATTAAATCCTGAACTAGCACCACATTTCCAGCGCTCTTGGACATCTTGCGACCTTCAAATAAGAGATGTTCTCCATGAACCCACATAGCGACAGCTTCATGGCCAATCACGGCATTTGATTGGGCGCGTTCATTTTCGTGATGGGGAAAACGTAGATCGATTCCACCAATGTGCAGATCTATTCTTTCATTTAATAACTTCAGCGACATGGCTGTGCATTCGATATGCCACCCGGGAAATCCTTTACCCCAGGGGGAGTCCCAAACCATTTCGGTGCGATTGCCGGCAGTTTTCCAGAGCGCCCAATCTGCATGAAAACGTTTATCTCCCTCATCGCTATATTCAAAGCGATGCCCGGGCTTTAACGCATCTAATTTATTGCCACTAATGGCGCCATAACTTGGGAAAGACCGCGCATCAAAGTAGACCGATCCGAGATCAGTTGCATATGCATGGCCACTCGCTATTAGTTTTTCGATGGTTTGCAACATGAGATCTATTGTCTCGCTGGCTCTTGGATAAGAATCTGCTGGAAGGATATTTATTCGCTTTAGATCCTGGTGAAAACCAGATTCATATTTACGCGCAACTTCAAATGGGTCGCGCTTTTCCAATTGAGCTTGCTGTAGCAACTTATCTTCACCTTGGAAATCTTCTGACATATGTCCGACATCTGTAATATTTTGAATCAAATTTACTTTTAGCCCATCCATCTTTAACGCCCGAACAATTAGGTCGGCTAAGAGAAAAGTGCGTAAATTCCCAACATGAGCGTCGCGATAAACAGTTGGCCCACAGCAGTAAATATTGACGGTCTGCTCTTTGTGGGGAACGTTTACTAAGCCGCGAGTTAGCGTGTCATAGATCGAAATCAATTTGCTTCCACTTTCTACTCCGCGGCTACTTCCAAGACGCGATAAATGTACTTGTGATGAGCCCGAAATTTCATTGATTGATAGAGAGCCAGCGCCGCCCCGTTCTCTAGATCAACCTGAAGGCCAATTTTTGTTGCTCCATCAACTGTGGCAGCGGCCATAAGATGGTTCATTAGCGTTTTAGCAACTCCTTTTCCGCGATGGGCGGGCGAAACAAATAAGCGGGTGGCAAGCGACCAAGTGCCAGAAGTTGCGATTCTTCCAACAGCGACAATTTCATTTCTTACTTTGATCGCGCCATAAAGAGCCGGATACCTGAGCATTAATTTTTCTAATGGGTGGTCAGATTGAACTGCCAACCATTGGGCGCTGGGGTAATCTAAAATTTCAACCGTTAGGTCATCGCTAATTTCCAAGTCAGGCTCATCGATATCTTTTACTAAAAATTCGGCGCCAACTTTTATTCGCCATCCGGCATCTGCAAGGTAATTATCTAACTCTTCATAGATTGGAAGTGGAATGGTAAAAGTTGGAGTCAAGTTATTTGCCCGATAAGTGTCAATGACGTATTGCACGGCTGCATCTAGCGCCGCAGGCGGTTCTCCAATTGGAGCAGCCCCAGTCGGTAGTACGGAATTTGCCCGCATCGTAAAACCATCAGAGATACGTAGCCGCCAATTTCCATATTCGGTAATTCGTTCAGCGGGCCAGGTCGCATCTGAAATTTTCTCAAGTTCGATAATCCGCTGCGAAAACGGCGCACCTTTCCCGGCTAGATCGGGGAGCGGTTTAATCTCACGCCAAATTGCTATCTGATCCGGCGAGAATGAGATCGTTTCAGATTTTGAGTTAATTAGTTGGCGCTCATTTTGCAGGTGTCCCACGATATCTCGGTATCCGCCACCAGGTTCGTGAAGACGAATAGTTACGCGCTTGCCGATCGCTGCCAGAAGTTGTGGCGCAGATTTCGGGGCTGCCTCGGTCATGTCTTTACTTTAATCGGGCAACGCCGCCACCGCATGGTTAGAATAAGCGCCATCGTAAGAAGTGCTTTTAAAGGCGCCATCAAATCTGGAGGTTAGCTAGTGACCTATGTAATTGCCCAACCGTGCGTTGATGTGAAGGATAAATCCTGCATCGAAGAGTGCCCAGTTGACTGCATCTATGAAGGAGCCAGATCGCTCTATATCCAACCTGATGAATGTGTCGACTGTGGAGCCTGCGAGCCAGTCTGCCCAGTTGAAGCGATTTATTACGAAGATGACATTCCATCGCAATGGAAAGATGCCACGAAGATAAATACTGAATTCTTCGTTGAACTCGGTTCTCCGGGAGGCGCTGCCAAGGTGGGTCTAACAGATAGCGATCATCCTGTAATCGCAGCTCTTCCACCTAAAGAATAATTTAAGTAAAGCCTTTTCCGACTCGGATCATGCGCCAACCGTTACCGGATTTTCCGTGGGATGCGCTGGCTCCTTATGCGGTAAAGGCGCGCGAATATGCAGCGGGAGCAATTGATCTCTCGCAAGGTACTCCCGTTGATTCAACCCCAGAATTAATTCAAAGCGCACTCCGTGCCTGTTCTGATTCACCAAGATATCCAGTAACTGCCGGTACTTCAGAGTTGCAAGGTGCAATCCGTAACTGGGCGATAAACCATTTGGGCGCAACTGGTGAATTCGATGTATTGCCGGTTATTGGGTCGAAAGAACTTGTGGCATGGCTTCCCACGATTCTAGAAAGCAAGAGCGTTATCTATCCGGAAGTGGCCTATCCAACTTATTTAGTTGGAGCACTTCTCGCCCAGTCACAACCGATCGCAGTAGGAATCGATGCAGAAAATTGGCCAAAATCAGATTTTGCTTGGGTAAATACTCCAGGCAACCCAACTGGGCGAGTTCACTCAGAATCTGAATTACGTTCGGCAATTAAGTGGGCGAGAAAAAACCAATCAATTCTAGTCTGCGATGAGTGCTATATAGATTTCGGCGATAAGACGATTCCAACATCGTTACTCAAATACACCGATGGCGATAATTCAAATATTCTGGTTGTACATTCACTTTCAAAGCGCTCATCAATGGCGGGCTATCGCGGCGCTTTCTTGATTGGCGATGCCAAGCTAATCGCACGAATTCGTGAAGTGCGCAAACATGCCGGAATGATGGTTCCGCTTCCGATTCAAAACGCGATGGTGGCCGCGTTAAGTGATGAGGCACATGTTGCAGAGCAACGCTCGCGCTACAACGCACGTCGCGCAACGTTGGCACCGGCGCTACAAGAAGCGGGTTTCACAATTGATGACTCTGCGGCAGGTTTATATATCTGGTGCACGCGATCAGAGGATGCTTGGAAATCAGTTGAATGGTTGGCCAACCTGGGAATCTTGGCAACGCCTGGCACCTTCTATGGCCCCAAAGGTGGATCACATATTCGAGTCGCGATGACTGCGACTGATTCACAAATAGCTGATGCGGCCGCTCGTATTCGGCAGGCAATTAAATAATGGCAATCGGCATATTGCTCGTGGGTGGAATGGGTACGCGTTTAAAACCGCTGACCAACCAAACCCCTAAACCAATGTTGCCAGTAGGTGGCTTACCTGTAACAGAGCGCCAACTCCTGGCAGCAAAGAAAGCGGGAATTAATACCGTTATCTTGGCAACTTCATATCTATCAGAGACTTTCACGCCATATTTTGGGGATGGTTTTAAATGGGGAATGAAATTGCTTTACGCAGTAGAAGCAGAGCCACTCGGCACAGGTGGTGCGATTCGAAATGCCGCAGCGCTACTTGGCTTTGCAGATTTAAACGAAGAGTTTGTTATTTTTAATGGAGATGTTTTAAGTGGCCACGATATCGCCGCACAACTTGATTTTCATCGCGTCAATAAGGCAGATGCAACCCTTCATTTAATTGAAGTTGCAGATGCGCGGGCATTCGGTTGCGTTCCAACTGACACAAATGGGCGAGTCTTAGATTTTCTGGAGAAGATGGAGAACCCGGTAACAAATGCGATTAACGCCGGTTGTTATATCTTCAACCCATCGGTAATTTCAGAGATCCCAGCTGGAAAGGTAGTCAGCATCGAGCGCGAGACTTTCCCCCAATTAGTAAAAAGTGGCCGCCCAGTCTTTGGCTACAACGAACAGTCTTATTGGTTAGATATTGGCACTCCCACAGCGCTCTTCAAAGGCTCGCGCGATATCGTCGGGGAAGGCTTTCTCGCCGGTCTTGGATGCAAGATTGGCGAAGGAACTCGGATAACTGGTGGCACCGCCATTGGCCACGGGTCATCCATAGGCACAAATTGCACGATCACCAATTCGATAATTGGCGATGGAGTATCAATAGGCGATAACTGCACGATTGCTGATTCATTTATTCTTCATAATTCGCAGGTCGCAGCAAACTCTGAAATTCTTGGAAAATACATTTCACCAACGGAAAATCTTCCAATTTCCCTCCAATAAGTCGATAAATCTGCGAAATTGAGCGTAATTCACCGAATTACCTCCCACACTTGGGCTTGACTTAAAGGGATTACAAGCGTGTAATTCGTTCTAGAGAAGCTGCCTCCAATTGAGGATGCAGTCCGAAGGTCTTTAGGAGATTAGTAAATGCCGATTCGTCCAGAAGCCACACCGACTGGCAACCCATCAGCCCCTACTGCTGGACCATCAATCAAATTAGCAAATGGAGAGAACATTGAACTCTCCTGGCAAGAACGCGCACTATGCGCACAAACAGATCCAGAAGCATTTTTCCCTGAAAAGGGTGGCTCAACTCGTGAAGCAAAGCGCGTCTGTCTTTCTTGCGATGTTCGCCAAGAATGTTTGGAATACGCGCTCGCACATGATGAGCGTTTTGGAATCTGGGGTGGACTCTCCGAACGTGAGCGTCGCCGTTTGAAGCGCCGCCCAGCGTAACTCTCATGAGTTCACATCGCGTCACCGCGATTCTTGTACTTCACGACGGCGCAACTTGGCTGCCTGAAGTTGTAGCTTCCCTAACTTCCCAAACTCGTGCACTTGATCAACTAATTGCTATCGATACTGGCTCACTTGATTCGTCTGCAAAGTTAGTCAAAAGTGCGCGAATTCCGGTTCTACCTATGGATCGCGATACGGGATTTGGCGAAGCGATTTCTCATGCTGTTGCAACTCTTCCCGCAATCGTAGATGCCGAGCATGAATGGCTTTGGATAATTCACGATGACCTTGCTTTGCAACGTGATGCTCTTGAGAATCTAATTGCAGAAGTTGAAATTCGTCCAAACGTTGCTATGGCTGGACCGAAAATTTTAGGTTGGCACAATCGGACTCATCTCCTGGAAATTGGCATCAGCATCGCCGCCAATGGAAATCGCTGGACTGGATTAGAAGATGATGAATACGATCAAGGACAACACGATGGAGTTCATGAAGTCCTTGCCGTTAGTACCGCAGGTGCCCTCATACGCAGAGATATCTTTGAACAACTCGGCGGCTTCGATTCAAATCTTGATCTATTCCGCGACGATGTAGATTTTGGTTGGCGTTTATATTCAGCGGGATTTGCAGCCATAGCTGTCTCCAGCGCAGTGGCCTTTCACGCTGAAGCATCTGCCAACGAACGTCGTACAGTTGATGTCGCAGAAGCCTTCTTACATCGTCCGCTCTTACTGGATCGCCGTAATGCCGCATATGTGCTGCTAGCCAACTCTTCTTGGTGGCGATTTCCATTGCTTGCAGTTCAACTTCTCATAGGCGCTCTTTTTCGTTCAATTGGTTTCTTATTTGCAAAGTTGCCGGGATATGCCAGCGATGAGCTCTTAGCAGTCGGTGCGCTCTTATTGCACCCTGGAGAACTCCTTGCCGCGCGAAAGATTCGACGTGCGCAGCGTTTAGTTCCATCCGGAATCGCTTTAAAGTTTATCCCTTCCCGTTGGTCACAGATTCGTCAATCACTATCTCGGACCGCTGAGTGGGTGAGATCGCAAATATTTCCAGATGAAATCTCTGAAGTTCAAGAAATTTCGATTCTAGATGAAAATCTCGATGAAGAAGATTTACTTACTCCCGCAACAAATCAGAAATGGTTCTCACTTATTAAACGCCCATTGGTAGGGCTACCAATACTTCTACTCATATTAACTTTGATTTGGTCACGTAACCGTTTTGGCGCACTTTCCGGTGGATCGCTACCCGAACAAGGCGCTGGAGTGCGCGAACTTTGGAATACATATTCCAGCGGTTGGCATTCGATTGGTATGGGAACCACCGCAGCAGCACCAACTTGGCTTGCACTTTTGGCGATATTTGCGACTCCATTTATTTCAAACGTAAATCTATTTATTACGCTCTTTTTCTTCTCTGCTCCTCTAGCTATCGCTGGAACTGGGTATCTTCTATTTCGCCGGCTATCAAATAATCGCTGGTTAACTGCTGGGGGAGCTCTCTTATATGCGCTATCGCCTGTCGCTATCTCCGCGATAAACTCAGGAAGATTAAGCACAGTTGTTATATTGATTTTCTCACCACTGTTATTAATTTCATCTCGGGGAATCTTTGATTTACGCCAATTTACTTGGCGTCGCACATTTGGAGTATCGCTTTTATGCACGGTTCTTATGGCCTTTTCACCAATACTCTTCATTTGTGGTTTTATCTTCACAGGCTTCGTAATTTTTCGAGATTATGGAGCAAGTGATCAAGGTAAAGATCAAGAGTTGTTTAATCAACGTCTCTATAAGCGCCTATCCTTATTGCTGACCCCTTTACTCATTTGCGCACCCTGGAGCGTTGAGTTGTTCGTTAACCCAAAGCGGTTCTTTATCGATGCTGGGTTTTTATTTCCAGGAGGCGGACCCAACCTGGCGTTACTTGGCAATCCCGGAGGACCTGGTTCACTTCCGGTTTATTTAATAAGTCCCTTAACTATCGTGCTTGCGATATCACTTTTCTCATCAACGAAAGCTCGCTTTGTTGCCGAACTTGGCTTTATCGCCCTTCTCTCTGCAATTTTACTGAGCGCAATTTCCATTACAGGTAATGGAACCCTAGTAAAGACACCGATTTATGCGGGAACACTTCTAACTGCAGCAACTTTGGCAGCAGTTAGTGCAGCACTAATTATGTTAGATAAATTACGTGAAAGATTAGTCACGACCAATATTAATTTTCGACATATCTCAGCTGCAGTGCTGCTGATTGTCACCGCCCTCTACACCGTGGCATCGATTTCTTGGCTGGTAACAAGTGGCGCAAATTCGCCACTGCAGACTGGAAAAGAGATCGCCCTTCCGCCATTCCTAGCTATTGAAAGTGACGCCAAAACTTTAGTGATTCGGCCACGCACAGTCGGTGATGATGTTTCGTTAAATTACTATTTAGCCAGAGGGGGCGATTCTCAGATCGGCCAACCTGATATGGCTCCGCCAGAGAGTGTGCAAATTTCTACCGCCGTAAAAGAGCTAGCCGATGGCAGCGGCGTTACAGCGAGTTCTACATTTGCTGTTAACGGAATTAAATACTTATTTCTTAAGAGCCCAGTAGATCAGAACTTTGTTCGGATAGTCGATGGCCTTGGTGGTTTCACAAGAACATCTTCAACGAAAGCTGGAATCGTTTGGAAGGTTTCAGTAAATACTGGGCAATTTATATTTACAGATCTGGCTGGAAATAGATCGGTTCTGAGCCAGGGAAAGTTGGGTATATCGGTTAGCGCTCCTGGCACATTAACTGTTACCGAAAACTACAGCCAAGGTTGGCGAGCCATCCAAGATGGTTCGCGTTTAGAGCGAACTCGCAGCGTCGATGGCGCTCCAGTATTCACCGTGGTTAAACCTGGCCTAGTAAATATAATTTTTGATGGAACTTCGCGCAGAGCTTGGATCTCGTTGCAAGTAGTCATCGTTATCACCGTTTTAGTGCTGGCACTTCCAGCCGGACGCCGCCGCCGCGAAATTGAAGATGCGGAGTTAACATGAAAATTCAACGCCCTGCTCTAATAGCTATCGCAACGATCGTTACTGTCATAGTTGCAAACGGTTTAAATGTAGGCCTTTCGAGTACTCAATTTTCAACAAAATATCCTGAGGTAGTTTGCCCGCCTACTCCAGATAACTTATCAACTGCTATTTCACTGCCATCTAATAAGACTCAACTGCGACTTACCGGAACTAAGTCGCTCTCATTTGTTCCATCTCAAACTCTGCGTTATGCGCAGGCGAAGGCGCCAACCATTATCGATGCGCAGGGCACTACTCCAATAGTCTGGCAAATTCGCAAGGGGGTATGGGCGGGGGCAACTATTTGCTCATCGCTCCAAAATCAACAATGGTTTGTCGGCGGTGCTGCTGATGTAACGAGTAAAGGCAGAATCTTGCTGGTCAATAGCGGGCTTAGTTCGGCGATTGTAGATTTAAAGCTCTGGAATGAGATCGGTGCGCAACCTACAAAATCAATTACCTTAAAGGCCAATTCATCTGCCGAAGCAAGCCTAGTTTCCTTATCTCCTGGTTCTCGTTCTGTTGTGATCCAGGCGCTAACCCGATCTGGCCGCGTCAATAGTTACATGATTGATGAACGCGGGCGCGGACTAACAGATCTAGGTGGAGATCTCGTTAACTTCACGCCAAAAGCTGAAAGCAATATTTTTATTCCAGCGATCCCACACACCGTGCGAAAAGTTGGCACCAAAGTAGTCAAGCTTGCTCATTCGCTGCGCATACTCGTTCCTGGGGAACTCGATGCGCATGTAACAGTAAATGTTCTGTCCACTGATGGCAGTTTCATTCCAACCGGATTTGAAAATAAGTTGGTTAAAGCTGGCTCGGTAGTGACGCTGGAACTAAATCCAGACTTACCGTCTAGCAAGTTCGGGATACATCTGACTTCGGATGAACCAATAGTCGCATCAGTCTTTTCGCCAACTCTTGCGGAGAGTCAAGCCGATTTCATCTGGAGTACCGCCGCCCCAGAGTTAACAGCATCGACTTTTGCCGTATCTGGGTTAAGCCCCCAACTAATATTTATTGGAGGTGCTATATCTATTGAGTTAGAAATTTTATTTAATAACGGTAAACGTAAGTCGATTTCAGTCACTGGCAACGAAATTGCCACCGTGCAAATTCCAGATAAGGTTCGATCCTTCAAATTTATCAAGGTTTCCAAGGCAAGCTACGGCGCCGGGTTGATTGCCACCAAGAGTGGATATGGATATTTCCCACTGGCACCAGGCAGTGTTCTGACAAAATCTTCCGTGCCGCTTTCAAATATTCGCGTCCTAACTCCTTAACAATCCCCGTTTTTTTCACCCCAGCCCACTAGCCTTATATCCATGAGTAAGTTGGCCAGAACAGGTCGCAGCTGTTCCCGTGTTAGTTGTAGAAGCCTGGCTTCTATGACCTTGACATATATTTATGCCGACTCAACCGCTGTTCTTGGGCCGCTAGCAACTTTTTCTGAACCACATTCGTACGACCTATGCGAAGCGCATGGCAAGCGCCTAACAGTTCCAAATGGCTGGAACGTAATCAAAGAGGATAGTTCACAAATAGGTGCAGGCCCCAGCGAGGATGACTTAATGGCAATTGCAGATGCAGTTCGTGAAGTTGCAAATTCTAAATCGCCTACTGAAGAACCTGTAACGACAAACTCAAATAACGATTTGATCAGCCACGATGCGCAACTTGGCCGACGCGGCCATCTGCGCGCTGTTCCAACTTAAAAATCTTTACTCAAGAAATTGTCTATCTAGAGAGAGAAGTCAGCCATTTCAATATTTAAAGCTTACGATATCCGCGGATTAGTAGATGTAGAAATTACCGCCGATTTTTGTTTTGCAACCGGTGTCGCCTTTGCGCGCTTTCTCCAACAAGAACGCGAGCCCGGAACTGTTGTTATAGGCGAAGATATGCGCCCATCATCTCCAATTTTTGCAGATGCCTTTTCAGCGGGCGTAACTTCACAAGGTTTAAATGTTATTCGTATTGGATTAGCATCAACAGATATGCTCTATTTTGCAGCCGGTAAATTAAATTTCCCAGGAGCTATGTTTACAGCAAGCCATAATCCAGCTGAATATAACGGTATTAAATTATGTTT
>Ga0114962_10001533_pt1 | contig 19876 bp, 7 predicted proteins | sample C_130820_MF_Meta_FD_87017 | JGI IMG/M metagenome (GOLD analysis project Ga0114962, IMG submission 87017) | Freshwater microbial communities from Lake Croche, Canada to study carbon cycling - C_130820_MF_MetaG | ecosystem: Environmental > Aquatic > Freshwater > Lake | place: Lake Croche, Canada... | reverse complement strand
GGGGGCTTTGGCCATGGTCATCTTGGAAACGTTCACGGCATACCGGGCGGCCCATTGGGGAAGGGCGGATTACCTAAAATTACTGGCTTCCCTCCGGGCGGATTCCCTAAGGGCATGGGGCCGGGATCACCTGGCAGCATGCCCAAAGGCTTCCCGAGTGGAGGCTTCCCCATCCCGCCAGGATCACCTCAGTCTGGTGCGCCAAGCGTCATGCCCTAAGTCAGGGTGGCGACTAAAGCGCCTTCCAATCAGGATCGAGTTCAGTCATCCGGTCGAGCAGAGCGGCAATGCCCACGCCCAGTAGGGTCCAGTCCTGTGCGCTGCCATCCTGGCCACTGGGGAGCCTGACCCGCTTCGTACCGGGAATCCCGATCACCTCTTGCATCCCAATGCCTTCTGCAAGTCCGCCGATGGCAGTCGTCAAATGGTGCATGGTAAATGGTTCTTGAATACGAATCCCCAAACTTGAAAAAATCCATTCGTAGAGCATGGAGAAGGAAGAGATGGTCCGCTCATAGCTAGCAAGAACAATCTTCCTCAATCTCTTGTTCGAAGCATCCTCCTTGGCAGAAACCGCAATGGCCCACATGCCAATCCAGATTGCCCAAGTAGACGAACCCGTCATCAACTCCGCATTGCGCTTTGACGCAATGCGCGTGACCTCCTGCAATGTTGCTAGGCGGCCCTTGGGAGTACTCAGGTCCGCACTCGTGAGCACGGCCGAGACTGCGTCAAGGGTCTTCACTACTTCTTGCTGATCAAGGTCTTGGGGCGCTGCATGTAAAACGCTGACTTGGAATTCGGACTGATTTTCCCAGATACGGCCAATGACCGAAGCATTCGTGACCCGTATGCCCTGCTGTGACTGGACGCGTTCAAAGACCTTCTTGAAGGTCACATGCTCGGCACCATTGCCGAGACCCTCTTCGAGGAGAATCTCAAGTCCGGCATTCAGCAAAAGGTCGCGCAGCTCTGAGCGAGGGCGATTAACTCTGCTCCTCTGGACTACCCCTTTAGGCGTCCCTTTAGGTGCCCCTGTTTTCACCCTGCCACCTCCATAGGACTAGGTTGGCCCTCCCGCGAAAGAACCTGAACCGAGCATAGCGAGATGGCATTCATCGAGGGGTTGATCTGGGTTTTAAAACCATCCCCTCTCCAGCGCAGGGCTCCTAGCATGGCTCCATGCTCGTGCCGCCACTCCCTCAAGAAGAATTTGAGGCGATCTTTGCACGGGTTCCGAGGCTCACCGTTGAACTGGTGATTTCGAGCACTGAAGGAAGGCTCTTGAGTTTGCGTGACGGCGGACCCTGCCATGGCCTGTGGCACCTGCCGGGAGGGACTGTGCGCTACGGCGAAGCTCTGGTTGATGCAGCTGTGCGCATTGGGACGGATGAGCTTGGCCTAAAGATTGAAGTTGGCGAGCTTCTTGGCTATATCGAATATCCCAGTCACCTTGAACAGGGAATCGACTGGCCCGTTGGCATTGCTTTTTCCTCTTCGCTCCTCAATGACCCAGGGGCCGCTCTGGGAGACCATTGCCGGTGGTTCATGGAACTGCCCCCCGCCATGCATGAAGAACAGCGAGATTTCCTCGAGAATCTGCCACTTTGATCCCGATGCCCTAAGAGCTCATCGGCTCACTACGCTCGGCAGTGAAGCTGCTTCGCAGTTCGTTAGGAGTAACGCATGATGGATACTTGGAACGATGGTGGACCAAGACTACGGGGCCTTCATCATCAGATGACTTCTTGCTGGCATGGCGGACATGTCCTCGGCATGCTCATAGGCCTCTTGATCATTGCGGGACTTGTTGCGCTTGCTCTTCGCGCACGGACCACTGGCAGGGGTCGCCTCGCATCAGTCGGCCAAGCATCTGCCACTCCAGAAGAGATCTTAAGAGTTCGATTTGCCAAGGGAAAGATTGACGCTGATGAATTTCGCAGTCGTATGGAAGTCCTCGCTGAGCAGCCCGCCCCTTAGGGCTTGCGCGCAATAATCTGGACTACAGCACCCTCTCCACTGTGGAGAGGGCCCTCCACTACCGGCCTCACGAGTTCCACAGCATGGTCAAAGACCAAGGGGGCGAGTTCTTCTCGAAGGCGTTCGAGGTCCATCGTGAGATCAAAATCCTTTGGACCCCCAGTATCTCGAGCAATCTGGTCGGGCGTGTAGGCCTCAAGTACAAACTTGCCTCCGGGCTTCAAGGCCCTCACGACTCGCTCATGCACAGCGATGCGAACTGCACGAGGCGTGTGGGCAAAAATCGAAACAACGAGGTCCCATTGGTTTTGGCCAAAATCGCATGTCGCTAGATCACCTTGGCGAGCATCGACGACTTGCCCACGCTCTTTTGCCAGAGCCAGAGTTTTCGCCACTCCGGATTCCGTGAGCTCAACACTGGTCACCTGATGTCCGAGGCTGGCCAAGTAGACAGCGTTGCGACCTTCGCCCTCGGCGATGCAAAGCACCTTGCAGGGCGCAAGCTGCTCGACGACAGTAAGTAAAAAGCTATTGGGATCGGTGCCGTAGACATAGTCCGGGCCGGCATAGCGCTCTTCCCACATCGCCTTGGGGTCCATCTGGCTCATCTGCGAAACCAAGACTTGCGACGGCCCGGCTGCTTTTCGTTTGGCGCACACTGACACCTGTCTTGGGGGGTGACTCCAGCAAGTACCTGCTCAATATGAGCTCCACAACCAGTCCAGCCCGCTTTGCCGCAGCGGCGACTCTTGATTTTTTTGCACATAAGTTCAGCCTATGGCTGATTAGGCATTCTGGCGGGCGGACCAAGCTGCAGCTTGCGAAATCCGAGTGATCTGGAAAATATGTCCACCGCCAACCGCAATGCAGGCCGACGAAGAGTGGCAGCGAACTGCAGTGAAGTTACTAGAACTTCGCACTGCGACTGTGCTCCAAGAGGATGCGAGAGAACCAGCAGAATTCTTCGCATCACCCGACGCGCTGAGCACAGCCCCCGAAGCTCCAACTGCCAGACAGAGGCTCGGACTTGGGCAAGCGATGGCATTGAGCGAAGCTGTGAGCCAACTGGAGCCCTTAGAACTATCGCCGCCAGCGACCAACTTCCAAGACTTTGCGAGATTCAACTTAGATCCGATTCCCGACAGAATGCTCCCGTGAGACCCAACCGCTATGCATGCACTGTCTGAAGCGCAGCGAATTCCGTGAAGATCAGTACTGAAGCCCTTGACCGTAATGATGTTTGCGCTCGGGATCTCACCCGAAAGGTCAACAGATACCAAAAGTCCACCGAGCCCGACTGCCGTGCAGATTGCCGCGCTTTTGATTCCTGGGGTGCAGTCCACACTTTGAGCCGAGCGACCCGCTGCGCCTGGTATTTCAATACTGCTCCAGGTGATTGGCGTCCCCGTCACCGTCAATTTCCCATTGATCATCGGAAGCTTTGGAGCCCCATAGAGCAGCGTCCCATCAGTAGCGGTGGCAATGCAGGCACCGCTCGACAAGCACTTCACGGAAGTGAGGTCACGATCGGTACCCGAAGGGTATTGAGTCCAAACTTGGGTTCCGTGGGATTGCCCTGAATCTGGGGCTGTCCAGCCCACCACCGTTCCAGAACGACCAACCGCTACGCAAAAACGCCCCCCGAAGCGACAAGCGACACCCAAGAGGTCGTTGAGCACTGGGGATGAATCGGCTACGAAATGAGCGCCTCCATCGGTGGAGCGGTAAATCGCTCCACCTGTTCCAAGGGCGAGCTCGAGGCTAACCGTAGGTGTGGCAATGACCGAGAATGCATAAGTCGGGATAACTCCAGCAACCGTGGCTGCTGGTGAAATGCCAAGGGCATTCATCGCAGTTACCTTCACCCCGTAACTATCGATGGCTGAAAGTCCGTTTACCCGACAATTGGTTACCGTGGGTGCCGCGTTGCAGACGCCTGCGGTCTTACCTGTTGCATCTGTCACCGTCACTGCGTAAGCCAGAAGGGCTGAGCCACCATCAGTGCTAGGTGCGTGCCAAGAAGCCACGATGATGCCTCGCTTTGCGACTATGGCTAGGTCTCGCGGTGCGCTAGATGGCCCCACTGGCGTGACGGAATTACTTGGAGCCGACCAAGGCCCCGCTCCCTTGGTATTCGCTGCGGCCACCTGGAAGGTGTAAGCAGTCCCATTCGTCAGTCCACTGCACACTGCGCTTGCTTTCGCTGCGGTAACGACACAGGAAGCTGCTGGTTTCGCCGAGATCAGGTAATTCGAAGCAGTACGCACCTTGCCAAAACTGAGCGTCACCGAGGCGTTGCCAGCTGTTGCCCTTACCGTGCCCACAGAAAGAGTCGGTGAGCCATGCGGGGCCAGCATTGGCACCACTGCGATTGAGTGCAGCGCAGGACCGCTACCAATTTCGTTCGCCGCTACCACAGTAAAAATGTAGGAAGTGCCATTAGTCAGGCCATTCACCGTGCAGTTCGTCCCCACAGTGGAGCATGCTGCGCCACCGGGCTCTGCGGTAACGGTGGTCGAGGTAATGGGACTGCCGCCATTACTACTGGGTGCCTGCCAAAAAAGACTCACCGAGCCGTTACCCGGTGCTGGCTTAATCTTTCGCACCCCGGAAGGGAGCGTTGCCGGCGTTGCCACGACAGGCGCGCTGGGCTCAGAAGAACCTAGATCGTTGAGCGCCTCCACGGTAAGGGCATAGCTTGTTCCGTTGGTCAGACCGCTGCAGTCTGCAGTTCCAGCTTCGACATTCACGGTGCAGGACCCATCGCTCGGATTTAGGTCTACTTGGTAGCCCAGGAGCCCAACGCCCTCGCCGCCCGTGAACGCAGGTGGGTCGAAACTCACGAAAATGCTTCCGTTGCCTGCTTCTGCGCTCAGATTGCGCGGCGACGTTGGCAGGCCTTCAGGAATGGCCACTGAGGGCAAGGATGGAGAAGAACTCCCACCGGCATTGGCAGCGCGAACGACCACTTGGTAGCTCGTGCCATTAGTGAGGTCTGGCAGCATGCAGCCGATCATCGGATCGAGGTAGCTGCACTGGCTAGTTAATCCCGAAACGGGATCGAGGGCGCTCGCGACGTAACTCAAGGTCGTAGGAACGTTCATTCCCGTATCGCTCGATGCGGCACCCGATACCAGAATTCGCCCATCGCCAGGCGTCAAGTCAGGCAAAGAAGGAACGGAAGGCAGGTCAAAAGGCGTCACGGGTGCCGAAGCACTGCTTGGGGCGGAAGCCGCCACAGCATTGGAAGCGACAACCGTGAAGCTGTAATCAGTATCTGGGCGGAGGTCACTCATGCTGCACTGGAGTGGCGATGCATCGCTAGCCAATGCCGTGCAAGTCGCCCCACCTGGAAGCGCGCTCACGCTGTAGCTCAGGATTGGACCGTAGCCAGTATCGCGAGGAGCCAGCCATGAGATCGTTGCCGCACGAGCGCCCGCGTGGGCGCTAACAGAACTTGGGCTACCGGGTGTGCCGAGCACGCTCGCTGACGCGGACATCGGTGAAGGCGCAGAAGTACCGGCTGCATTCCTCGCCGTTACCGTCGCTCGGTAAGTGGCGCCAGCTTTAAGGCCAGTGATGCTGCAACTCCTTGCGGGGGCTGTGGCGGTGCAGCTCAGTGACTTACCCCTTGAATCTTTTACTGAAGCCTGGTAGCTCTCAACTGCGTCACCCGTGCTTGGAGCTGTCCAGGAGACACTCAGGGAAAGGAAGAGAGGAGTGATAGAGGCCTCCGAGGGGGCCCCAGGCTTGGCCTTGCTCATCCCAGGGGTGATGCTCACCGCAGCCGATGCAGGACTGTGGAGATTGTCGGCATTGCTAGCACTAACTGAAATCGAATAGTTCGTACCGTTGCTCAGCCCGCCTATATCGCAGTTGCGTTCTAAGCCACAGGAAGTCGCTACTGCAACGCTGCCGTTTACTGAAGCGGTCATGGTGTAATAAGCCAGTGGCGAACCACCGGTATCTGTCGGCGCATCCCAGGTCGCCATGACATGCCCATTCCCTCTACTCAGCTTTAGCCCGCTAGGTGCGCTGGGGCTCCCTACGGGAATCACCACCGCGCTCGGCAGGGACGGAGAAGAATCTCCGGAGATGTTGTGCGCTGCCACACTAAATCGGTACTGCTGCCCATTCGTGAGGCCGGTAACGGTGCACTGGTTGCCCTCGTCAATAAAGGTCAGATAGGTGCATTGATTTCCCCCGGGAGTTGCCGTGACGGTATAGCTATCAATCTCAGATCCAGGGCTCTTGGCTGGATCGCCCCAGGAGATATTTGCCGAATGTGAGGATGCAGAAGCCCAAGGGTTCTGGCCGGCATAGAAAACGCCGACGGTATCACTGGAGCTGTCATAACCGCCGAGGATAAAACCGGAATTAGGGAGGATGGCAAGTGATATCCCGACAGACTTGCTACTCATCCCCCACTGTTCGGCAAGGTTCAATTCAAGCCCGGATGCCGTCAACTCGTTAAGCGGGCCGCCCATGCCAGCAAACCAAGAGGTTGCGAAAATATCTCCAGCGGCATCGACGGCAATTTCCTGGGGGAAGTTACTAAAGCCGGTGATTGAACTGCGAGCCCCTTCTGGGCTGATCTCAACAATGGTCTGACTTTCTGGTTCAGACACAAAGAGCTTCCCGGCTTCATCAAAGGTGATGCCCCAGGGTCCATCGAGGCCAGGTGCGAACAAGGTCTCTACCCCCGATGGCGAGAGACGGTAAATGGAGTTCCTCCCGGCGTCGACGACATAAGCGAGGCCTTGTGGGTTCACGGCTACTCCGGTGGCATCAACAAAGTTGTCATCGACGATCACCGATCCACCGCTAGACGGAAAGATCAACACGGCAGAGCCACCACGATTGCTGACGGAAACGTAGACCGTGCCGTCAGCGCTAACCGCGATACCCGTGGCGTCCGCCGCATTTCCGATGAGCTCACGCTCAGCCATGATGGGATAGCGATAGATACTTCCGTCGCTTGGGTCAATCGCGTAGGGAAGTCCATCTTGACCAAAGGTGACTGCACTGGGCGGTTCAACATGGAAATCGTCAATGATGTCGTACACGGGCATAGGGGACAAAGGCTGAGTTGGAACTTCATTGGCCAGAGGATCTGCCGCATTGGTTCTCAATGAGGGTGGCGATGAGCCAACGGCATTGACGGCGACCACCGTGAACTGGTCACCCCCTTCTCCCAGACCCAGCTCCGTATAGGGGAATGAACAGGAGTTGCCGCTGTCGGTATCGACGCTGTAGGTGCAGACCAACACGCCGTTGAGGTCGTATACCTCATAGCGCTCAATTGGGCTGCCGCCATCGGAGCTTGGCGGTGACCACGCAACTGAAATAGATCCGTAATCAGGCGTGTTAACAGGCCCGAACTCAAGACTCTCTACGACTCCCAAGAAAGGCAGAGAAACATATCCGATTCCGTTGCTGTCAAGGGCAAGTCCAAGTGCATTGGTGGCATTGGTCAAAACCTCTTGGTGGCTGCCGTCTCCATGCATGCGCACAATCGTCGAAGCCCCCTGGTTGGCCACGCTCACGAGTCCGGCGCTATCCACAACTATGCCGCGAGGGTTTGACAGTCCCGAGGCGATAACTTCGAGCGGTGCGCCAAGGAAGGAGAAGTCCGTCACCGTCCCGAGGTCATAACTGGTGACATAAAGGTTTAAACCATCAGGAGACAGTGCTAGAGAGTCTGGCGTTTGGATAGCAGCAATCAAGGTTTCCAAGGTCCCGTCAGTATGAATCATGACGACGCGGGAATTTCCGGAATCGGCAACATAAACCGAACCATCTGGACCAACAGCCAGACCCACGGGATGATCAAATCCCGAACCCAGTTCTTGCTGTGTGCCATCAGCCTTGATCTCCACCACGCGGCTATTGCCCGTATCCGCGACATAGACATTCCCGTCGATGTCAACCGCGACGCCCTTTGGCCCGTAGAAACCACCCCCAATGATCGTCTTCGCGCCTGTCGGGTCTTGCTTGATGATGTCGTTGTCGCCCCAGTTGGCGATGTAAAGGTTGCCCGCGGCATCAAGAGCGATTCCATGAGGAATGTTGAGATCTAGTGCCAGCTCCGCTTCGCTCGTGATCTTGCCCGAGGGGGGACCCTGAGGCGATGCGGGGACGAGCGGGAGTGGCGACTCTGGTGCTGAGGCCGCCGAAGGCAAACTTTCGAGTAAGGCATTTTGTGCAATCACCGTAACGGTGTAGGTCTGGCGAGGATCAAGGTTCGTGATTTCACAACGGTTACCCGTATCGATGCTGCTGTCGTAGCTGCAAGTCCTCCCTCCGGGACTTGCCGTTGCGCGATAAGCCACGATGGGTGAACCACCATCGTCGCGCGGTGGTGACCAAATAACGGTGAGGCCTCCACCCCGTGACGTTGGCACCGCAGTGGGGGCAGTGGCATAGCGGTAGAGATGCTCAAAGGTCTGGAAATACAACTCTCCTGAAGCGGAGATGGCAACTGCTGCGGGAGGATCACCGTCTGCAGCCGAAGCGATCGCTGAAATCTCACCACCTGGCGGGTAGACGAAGAGTTCACCGCCCGTCCCGTTCCATGATGCGATATAGAGATTTGAGTTTTCATCAAAGCTCATTTCACTTGCATTAACCCCACTCGTTTTCGTCTGGAAGGCTCCGGCTTCATAGCTCGCGATCGTATTATCGGCTGAGAGTGGAGGACCCACGGAGAACCAGGGGACATCATCTGGTGCAATGGCCACCGCATCAACATTGGCACTCGCATTACTTGAGTGACTCACTGTTCCATCAGGCTGAATCATCCAGAAGTAGTCACTGAAAGCCCTCGTGATATAAATCAGACCGCTGGAATCAACGGCCATGTTCCAAACGTCATGCAGACCAAAGGGGATACTGCGAATGAGCGTCAAGTTCGCATCAAACTCATAGATGAAATCGTCTGAACGGGCGACGTAAAGGTTCCCGTGCTGATCGGTGGCCACCACTTGCGCGTCGCTAATCCCCGTATCGGTCCTGTTGCCGGTGCCGATATCAACCTGATACACGTGGCCATCACTGGCATTAACCACAAATGCATAATCCATGGGACTGATCGCCATGGATAGCGCCAGATCAAAACTCCGGCCCACACTGGATGTCAGGTTCCCAGCGAGGCCACAACAAGGGCCTTGCGGAGGACTTGGTGGACCAGTGACCACTACGGGATCCGTGGTGGTCGCCGAGCTCGTTCCCACGCTGTTTGTTGCCGTGACCGAGAAGGTCCAGTTCACTCCCCTCGCCAGCCCCACGATGACACAGCTATCGCGTGGCGGAGAGCCGTCAGTGGGGACGATATATGCACAGGACTTGGTGGGGTCTTCTACTGCGGTGACTGCATAGGAGGTCACTGCTAAGCCTCCATCGAAGGCAGGAGCCGTCCAGCTCACCGCAACGCTTCGGTTTCCCGCCACTGCCGCAACCGTCGATGGGGCCTCCGGAGCTGTCGCGAAAGGAGTGGCGGCATTAGATACTTCTGAAGCCACTCCACCGTCAATGGCGTTTGTTGCGACGACCCGAAAGGTATAAGGAGTCGGCACATCAACCGCTAATCCACGCACCGTGCATTCATCAGTCTCGGCAGAACCATCGATGGGCACCACATAGGTGCAGGATTTTGTGGGATCTTCGACGGCCGTGGCTGTGTAGGAAAGAACCTGCGAGCCGCCGTCATCCTCAGGTGGCGACCAGCGAATAGTTGCCGAGCTGTTGCCGGCCGTGGCATCAATCCGAAAACTGGTGATGCTCTTGCCGTTCCAGTTCGCGATGACCGGTTGCCCATTTGGCCCAATAGAAAGAAACTCGGGGTCGTTTACCCCAGCTGAATTCGTCTTTTCGCTGCCATCAGTGCGGATCTCCAAGATATTCCCAGCGTCAGCCTGAGCAATGAAGAGATTTCCCGAGGCATCAACGGCGATACCACGGGCCCCCGCAAGTCCGTCACGGACAAGCCTTGATCCGCTGAGATCGGCATAAATCTCATAAACCCTCTGGTTCGAAAAATCCAACTCATAGGCATTGCCCGATGGGTCAATGGCGATCTGAAATGGCCATGCCCAATAGCTTCCCCCTTGTGGTGTGTACTCACTTCGGTTTCCGCTGGGGTCAATATGCGTAACGGCATAATCCGATGAGACCCAGAAGTTCCCCATCTGGTCAATCTCGACATCCGTCGGAAGTGCAATGCCTGAAAACTTCACTGCCTGGGTCCCATCAGGAGCAATTTCTACGACCCGGTTATTCCAATGATCGGCAATGTAGAGATTGCCTTCGCTATCAACCGCCAGACCCATGGGTCCGCTCAGTCCCTCGCCCAAGATGCCCGTGCTGCCATCCACGCCATAGCGATAGACCTTGGCCTCAGCGCCGGCGGTCGCATAGAGATTGCCCGCAAGGTCGAAGCTTGTAGCCGAATAGTTCGGCCCAGTAGCAAGGGTGACGACGGCTGGCTGTGGCGCTCCTGGCGCTAGGGCAGGCTTGACTCCTTGAGTTTGGAAAGGATCACTCGAGCCAACGAGATTTTCAGCGGTCACCTCAAAGCGGTAACTCACACCATTGACGAGTCCGCCAACAACACAACTATCGGCCTCCGGGGAACCATCGGTAGGTACTTCAAAGCGACAAGATTTTGTTGGGTCTTCGACTGAAACGACTTGATAAGCCAAAATCGGTGATCCACCATCTGAAATCGATGGCTCCCAGCTCAAGGTCGCGTAGCCGTTGCCGGGCTTGGCCTCCACATGCATTGGTGGAGAGGGGACGTTGGATGGGGCAGTAAAGGGTGCCGAAACCAAGGCTGGGCTATTCCCATAAGACGAATGTGCGGTAATCGAGAAGGTGTAGTCGGTACCAGGATCAAGATTGCGCACCACGCAGCTGAAGTCCTTACCTGGTCCAACCTCGTAGTCACAAGATTGAGAACCCGGTGAAGCCGATACGTGATAGGCGGTTATCAATGCTCCACCATTGTCAGAAGAAGGCATCCAACTGACTCTTGCGCCACCCGGACGACCTTCAACGAGGGGCTGAGGAGCTATCCGGTGAAGACTGTTTGCCAGCTCATCGGAGACCACCACGCTCCCATCGGGGGATAAGGCAACGCCGTCCATTTGACCCGTAAAGAGGCCAATAGCCCAAGAGCCACTCTTGCTGTAGGCGACCAACTGATGGATGCCCCAATGGCCCAGCCCGCCGGCTTCCACGACGTAGAGCATCCCCGCCGGGGTCGTGGTCATACCCGCTGGGTGATCGAGGCCGCTCTCTACGAGAGCCTGATTGAAGTTGCTATCAATAGCAGAAATTTCGCCAGTCCCGTAATCCGAAACGTAAACCGTCGAGCCATCCGGAGCAAGCGCCAGGCCTAGTGGCCTATCAAAGCCAAAGCCGACACTGATCTTCTCGCCTGAGCCAGCGAAGACTACGTCAACTTTGCCACCGCCGAAGTCGCTCACCCAGATATCACCTTCAAGAGTCACTAGGACATTAAAGGGACTGTTAAATCCGTTTGCAACCGTGCCTTCCGATTGGCCATCTTGCGAGAATTCCAAGACTGCACCGCTATTGGGTGGGCCAAGGACATTTCCGACAACGACAAAGACATTCCCCAAGGGGTCGATAAACATTCCCCGAGGGCTATCAAGACCTGAGGCAAATCTTGTGGTCACGCCTTGAGGCGTTGTTTTATTGATGTCACCTGAGACATAACTGGCATAGAGGTTGCCTTGCGAGTCATAGGCCACTCCAATTGACCCAGACGTGGAGCTTAGGTAATCAGTCAAAGCCCCACCCATGTCTGACCAACCTGGATAAGTATTGAAGGCACCGTTGAAGCCCAAAGGCGCCGAGGGAAGGTCCATTGGCGTAACCGACTCACTCGCCGCCGATGCGGGTGAGTCGCCGACCGCATTAATGGCAACCACGGTGAAGGTAAAACTTTTACCGTTAGGGAGATTCGGCACCGTGCAACTATCGATTTCCGGTGATCCATCGGTAGGAACGATGTAGCTGCAACCAAAAAAGATGGACTCTTGAGTGGAAACTTGGTAGGAGATAATTGGACTACCGCCATCGGAAGCTGGCGGTACCCAACTCACGGTCGCTGTTGCTGGAGCAGCAAGTGCCACCACCGAGGTCGGCGCGTCAGAAGTTGAGGGATGCGGGGTCACCTTGGCACTTGAAGCTGAACTTGGACCTTCCCCAGCCTCGTTGCTTGCCGTGACGCTAAAGCTATAGGCCGTGCCGTTATCAAGCCCGGTAATGGTGCAGCGATAGCCGCTATCGGTAAGCGTTTGGTAAGTGCAGTGCCGACCACCAGGTTCTGCGGTGACCGCATAGCTCAAGATCGGTAATCCCCCATCATCGCTGGAGGGCATCCACCGAACAGTGGCGCGCCCATTTGACGCACTTGCTACTGGGCCTCGGGCGAGACTCAAAATACTCAAGTCAGCGGCATCAGTGCTGTAGTAGATGTTCCCCAACGCATCTTCGGCAAGGTTGAGAATTTGATCCGGGCTTGAAGCGAGGGTGACAGGATTCCCGGCTTCATCAATGGAAAGGACTGAAGACCCTCCCGCAATTGAGTAGCTCATGGAAAAATTCGCATCAACTACGAGAGAGGAAACCGTTCCTAGTCCATGAGCGATGACCTGTTCAGTTCCGTCAGCATCGATTTTCACGATTTCGCCTGAACTCGTCCCGACGTAAACGGAATTCTGAATTGTTCTATCGGGGCTGACGGCGAGCGCCGTGATATCTAGGCTTGGATCGCGAGCGAAACTCACCAGTTCCCCATTTACCTTGAACTCGAAAATTTGCCCTGCCGTATTAGCAATGAAGAGATTTCCATCACGGTCGACGGCGATGCCGCCCCCAACAATGTCGCCTGGATCTTGATTTAAGGGAGCCAGACGGGCTGTCTGACCTAAGGCTACCTCGACTAATGCCTGAGTTGCAGGGTCGTAGTAGTAAACCGTGCCGCTCGGGCTCACCACACAGTGACTGGCATTGATATCGCCAGCGAAGGTTGAAACCTGACCGAGTGTTCCATCGCTGGCCTCTCGGTAGAGCTCGCCTGCTCCATGGCCAAGCCCATAGACATTCCCTTGTGCATCGAGGCCGCAGATCATGAGGTTTGCACCAACGCTAGAAAAATGAGTCGCTTCAGAGAGTGCGGGAGCATCGACGGGTGGCATGGGTGCACTGGGCACATCCGAATTCACCAGGCTCGGTGCTGCAGGCGCTGAATCGGAACTTTCCCCATTTTGATTTGTGGCAGTCACCGTGAAGACATAGGCCTCATTGTGACGAAGTCCGCTGATGACGCATTGGTCCGACTCTGGCGCACTGACGACATAACGGCAGCCATGACCTGGTGGCGTAGAACTCACGCGATATCCAGTAATTGGCATGGCCCCGTCATCGGCAGGAGGCAACCACGAGGCCACAACCGTTGAGCCGTCTGGGCTCCGGGGCGTCAATACCAGTGTGGTGGGTGCATCAGGAACTGAACTCGGTCGAACTAAATTAGAAGATGGCGTCGCGGGGCCTTCTCCCCCTGGTCCCATCGCCCTTACGGTGAAGCTGTAGTTCGTTCCATTACTGAGTCCGCTAACGGTGCAGTGGTCCCCAGAGTCTGTGGTCGCGTCATAGCTGCATTGCGCTCCACCGGGATCCGCAGTGACCGTATAGGAAGTGATAGCTAAGCCGCCGTCATCGGCAGGCGGACCCCAAGTGACCGTTGCTGACTTTGAGGCAGCTTCCGCGTAGGGGCCTAGGGGTAAATGCAAAATGGAATTATTACGACCGTCTGAAACATAGAGGTCCCCGTTTGGTGAGGTCACAACGCCCAGCAGCCAGCTCGGGTTTGAAAAATTTCCGACAGCGTGTGCTTCTGAACCATCGGTGTGCATAATTAAGACCTGGCCCGCCGCGGGCCAGGTCACGGCGATGTCACCCGCTGCGGTAATCGCAATGCCTTCGCCGTTGGCAACTCCGCCTATGAGCGTTGACTTTGCCCCGCCTTGGGTGAGTTTTGAAATGACTCCAGTGTCATAGTCAACGACAAAAATATCACCCGCTGCATCAACAGCAAGGGCCGAAGGGTTCACAAAATCGGAACTCAGGACGACCTGGCTGCCGTCGGGGTGGACTGCCACGATGGAGTGGTTCGCCCCCCCCTGCGAGATGTAGACAACACCATCTGGCCCAAGAGCAATATCTGTGGGGTTGCTAAGGCCTGTCCCAAGGGTTGACACCGAACCGTCGGGGGCAACCTTGTAGACCGTGTCTGCACAGAGTGCGGCTACATAGGTATTCCCGAGGGCATCATGGGCGACACCGTGAGGGCATGCAACACCGTCGAGCAAGGTGCTTTGTTTCCCTGTCGAGTCATATTTCACTAAGCGGCCATTATTAAAATCGCCGACATAAAGGTTTCCGGCGTCATCAACGGCGACACCGTGAGGGTTTCCCACATCTAAGGCAATGGTCTCTGGACTTTGCCCTTGGGAAAAGAACACGGGAGTTGCTTGCCCTGGCTTTGCGGCCAAAGGGGTTACTGGGTCCGAGGGCGTGGAGGTATCACTCGTTCCCCCATTACTTGTGGCAGTAACGGTAAAGGTGTACGAAACCGTCGGCACCAAACCCGTAACGGCACAACTATCTATCTCCTCTGCGCTGACCGTCACCGTGCAGCCATGACCCGCTGGATGCGAACTCACGGCATACGAAGTAATTGGGCTCCCGCCGTCGTCTGCCGGTGGGACCCAACTCACGGTCACTGAGCGCTCACCAGCTGCGGCAGAAATCGGCGCTGCAAGATGCTCGATAAGCGGCGTAGGTGAGTTCCAGGTAGCTACATAGAGTTCCCCCCGAGCATCGACCGCAACACCGTGGGATCCATTGTGGTTAATCTGCACCGTGCTCACCGTGCCGTCGGGCGAGACAACAGAAGTTACGCCGCCAGGCTCACCGATGATAGCGACGTAAAGGAGTCCATTCGCTGCTAGGGCAAGTTGAGCAGGGTGGCGGCCAGTCGTAGCGTAGGTACTCAGTACGCCACCTGACCAGCGTGCGATGCGGTTATTTTGCGTATCCGCAATAAGCAGATCACCGTTACGTTCAATGGCGATCCCCGATGGTCCATTCAAACCCGCATCCGAAGGCACGAGCACGGTTGCAGCCTTTGTATAGAAGTCAATCGACCAGACAGTGTTGCTCGCACTAGATGTGGCGTAGATGCTGTGGTTATCGGCCACTTCGAGGCTTGATAGGGCAAGATCAGTTTTTATGCTGAGTACTAAACCTGAAGGAAGAATACGATAGAGATTCCCCTCGGAGATGGCGAAGTAGTCGCCCCAACTGCTCGAAACAAACTGACTCACGTAACTTATGGTTGGAGCGAAAATTGACTGTGTTCCATCCGGCGCGATTTTTAGAATTTGGCCACCATCGACTAGGGAAAATAGATTTCCGCTTGAGTCCAATGCGACGGTAGATGCCCCGCTGTAACCGTTCAAGACGGTATCGCCTATAACGCGCAGAGCATTCCCGGCTGGCGCGTTTGGGGGGGCGGGTTTGCGCGCGAGAGCCGCCCCGGCCTCTGCGGAAACTTGGATAAAGAGCCCGGAAACGACGACCGAAAGTGCGAGCGAGCGAGCGAGGACCGCGTGGGCGCGGCTCCGGCGACTTTTGCCTTGTGCGTCGCGCTTTCCCACTACAACCCCCATCCCTCGGATAAGAAACTAGCCCAATTATATAGGGGTTTATTGGCCACAAGTCCCAGGATTGCTAAATCCCGTACTGGATTTCCAGGATCCTTTCCACCACTGATCTCTCGGCGTGACCTTCAACCCTAGGGCGCCCAAATCTGCGAAGAGTGCTGCGTCCAAGCGAACTGAACCCGCCTGGCAAAGGTGCACTCCATCAGACATGCGCATGATCTCCCAATTCCCCAGCTGGATGGGCGACAAGCGCTGCTGCTCTGGAGGCAGAGCAAACGCGAATGCACCGGCCAAAAGAATCGCATCCGCGAGGGGTAGGTAAGCGACCTTGCCGGGCATATCGCGGGCGAGCATGATGGCTACTTGGTTGAAGTTGCTTACCGCCATCTGCTGGGACTTAGCAAGGCGAGGAGAGACAATCGGGCAAGCAAGGATGAGCAAACTTTTCCTCGACTTATTAGTCAATGTTTGCTCAGCCTGGCGGTGAAGACCCACAAGGTTTTTACTATTCAGCTTTACCAAAGTCTGTGCTGACAAATCTTGTGTTTCACAAGTCATCACCGCGGTCGTTCCGGCCTTCTCCATACTGAATGTCCGCAGGCTTGCAGATAGAGACTCGCTGCCAAGTTTCAGTTCGCTGGTAATTCCATTCGCCTGCAAAACTCCCATCGCCGGTGTGGCAATTTGATCAATCATCTGCGCGCCAGTGAATAGCAGGGGGGAGGAAGAGCGCAACGAGACTTGACCCACGATCCCCCCTTCACCGGGATAAAGGCCCGAGGCCATAGGCACCGGCCGCGAGGTAGCTGGCATTGCGTAGCCGCTTCCTGCAAGCCATGGCGAAGTGGCGATGATGACCAGCACTGCCATTATTCCAAAAGAGGCGGGGATAAGGATTCGATGACGGTCAATGAGCCTCGAGCGTCGAAGCGGCCTTTCTAAATATCGGTAGCTGAGCGAAGCCAAGGCAATGGCCACCAAAACTTGAGCCGCCTTGGTCCAATTGCCATGAAGATGGAGGCGCTTGCCGGGCAGTAGTTCGATAACCACGGCGTTGATCAGATACAAACCATAAGAAATGGTTCCGAGGTAGCGCAAAGGTTTGAATGAAAGAACTCGCGCAAGTGGTGAGGGCTCACTTTGACGGACGTCGGCGATGACGATGCAGGCCAGTAGGGCGAAAAGGGCAAAGCCCCAGTGATACATGAAGGTCTTTGGGAAATAAAGCCTCCACAACATTCCAGAATTCAAAAACAGCGGAACCATTCCCAATAATGCAAGAGGGCCAGCAAGATTTAGTACGCGTCGCAGTTTGAGGCCAGGTTGCGCTCGACCGGCTATGAGCCAAGCCAAGGTGGCACCCACGGCCAAACTAAAACCGCGAGTAAAGGTTGAGTAGACCACCCGGTCGGCATTGTGGCTCCAGTGATAGAGCAGCGTGAGATAAGACGCCCCCGCTAGGGCTAGCGCAGCACTCACTGCAACGCCCAAGCGGCGGGCTTTGCGTCCAGCGATTTTGAAAATCATCACCGTGAGCAAGGGCCACAGGAGATAAAACTGCTCTTCAACCGCCAGACTCCAGGTCGGCCACAGCAATCTTGGGAATAACCCTGATTGCAGGCTTGTCACCAGATGAATGGCATGCCAATTCATCACGAAGAAGATGGAAGAAATCGCGTCACCGCGAAAGAAGCGCGGGTTGAGCGGACTATTGGTAGCCGATCCCGAGAAATAGCTGTGGAGGTCGATAATGACGAGCAGGGCAAGAATTAATACAAAGAGTGCCGGAATGAGGCGCTTGAATCTTCGAATCCAAAAAGCGAGCAGGTCGGTCTTGCCCTCAACGAGCTGCTCCTCGATAAGCAAACTGGTAATGAGAAATCCCGAAAGGACAAAGAAGAGGTCTACCCCGAGGAAGCCACCAGTAAAGGTGCCAAGGTGTAAGTGATAGAGCACTACTGCAGAAATTGCCAGCCCTCTGATGCCCTCCAGGCCTGGAAGGAAGCGCCCCCGAAGGGCCAACTGCCTTGTCTCGCCAGGAGCCACCTTGCCCCTTGGGCCTTCTGGATGTTCCGTCAAGACAAACTTCCCATGGCTTTGAGGAGCTCAAGCAATCCTCGGCGTCTCCCCATAACTTCCGATAGTAGCGAAGGCCCCGCCGCTAAGCGCCCCGGCCCCGAGTTTCCGCTGAATGTCTTGCGAGGAGTAAATCCCTAGCTAAACAACCGAAATTCGCGTGAGGGTGGTGAAAGAGCAGTAATAGAGGTCTTGGTTAAAACCCGCTGACATAAATACCGCCGAGGAGACTGGACTCCCACTATCGATACGACCCAACTCGATCCCACTTTCAATAGATCGAACCACTATCTGTTCTTCCATCCGAATGGCGTCATAATCAGCGCTAACTAACTCGCCGCTGTCGCTAAACAGCAGGGCATGGCAGGCATGATTTTGCTCAACCCTCCAGCGAACTGAGGTCGAACCATCCTTGGCAATATCAAAAGCAGCCAGGACGCCGTTGGCACTGTCGTAACCAACAACAATGCGGCGACGCATATCCACTATGGGAGGATTCGCGACAATGCCGTTTGGCAGGCCACAGATTTCCGTCAGACTCACCCTTGCGTCCTCGAGGTCTACGCGGACAAGATGCAATGCTTCCGGCGAGATGCCTTGATTGATAAAAGAACCGGCATAGGCCTCAGTCCCGGCTCCGTTGTCGAGGAACCAGGCTGCGTCCTCGGCGATCACCGCATCCCAGCCATAGGTCTGACCGGGGAGGCTGAGATACTCGCCACGAAACTGATCATCCAAACTCAAGGATTTGCCATTCCACTGAACACGCAGGAATGAGCGCTCACCAACCACATAGACGGTCGATCCCTGTGCCGACAAGCGAGCCACAGAAGGTTCGGGCAGGTCAAGGCTGTCGACTATCACCAGGGACCCGGGCGCAAGGACAATGAGTTGCGATGCCTCGTCGCTATTGGGAAGATTTCCTGCAGGCAGGGCGCCAGAGAAATCCTTAGTGGCGAGATGACCATCTTCGAGAATCACAAAACTGTTATAGGGACGATCACGCGGCAAAATCTGGCTTGCTAGAAGATCGAGTTCAGCCGAGAGGCAATGTGCATACCTGCCAAAGACCACGTAGAGAGAACCATCAGCATGGGCAGCTAGCCCACCCGGCCAGGTTCGGCCTCCGGGCAGATCAGGTGATCGCCGGATCGTCTTGAGGCTCAGGGCATCAACTTGTTCCACCCAAGAAATCGCATCATCGCCACCACTGTGACAAAGGAGATAAACCTCTCCAGGATTCCTCAGGACCACCATGGTTGCCACTAAGGCATCGCGATGATGCGCAAGGAGAGACTTACCAGTCGTTAAACCTAAATGCCCACCGCCATGCGGCGTAGCAAGCCGCTGCGGGCCAGCATCTTCACCAGGCCAAGGACTTTGCCAATAACCAGCAGGGGCATCCATGCTCAGAGCCTAACCAAGGCCGAGGCCCACACCGAGAAGAAGATGGTGATGCTTCACGAGTACGATGACGACGTGGAGGGGGCTCGGATCGAACAGCGGCCAAGCAAGCGTGACCTCGCTATTGCTGGCGCTATCTACCTCTGCATTTCAAGCTTCTCGATGCTTGCAGCGTGGACGGGTGGGTTTAGCTTTCGCAGTATCAACCCATTTGGCGATGCAAATCAGTACGAGTGGTCCTTTGCCTGGGTAGCTCACGCCATCGCCACCGGCCAAGCGCCCTGGTACTCATCGATGCTCTATCACCCCCATGGCGTGAATCTCCTGGCCAACCCTGCGCCTTTTGCCATCTCCCTCGTGGCGAGCCCAATTACGTGGATTTTTGGACCCATGGCATCAATGAACCTTGCCCAAACCTTGATTCCTGTTGCTTCTGGCCTTGCGATGTACGTCGCCGCACGTCACTGGGTGCAATGGAAGCCAGCAGCAATTGTGGCTGGAGCCCTCTGGGCATTTTCCCCCTACGCCGTCTACGCCATGGCTTCAGGATGGTTGAACATCGGCTCGCTCTTTGTTCTTCCATGCTTAGTCCTGATCCTTGAAGATCTTTGTATCACCCAAAAGAGGACTTGGCTTCGCAACACGCTTGCCCTTGTTGCGCT
>Ga0114962_10001530_pt1 | contig 19902 bp, 17 predicted proteins | sample C_130820_MF_Meta_FD_87017 | JGI IMG/M metagenome (GOLD analysis project Ga0114962, IMG submission 87017) | Freshwater microbial communities from Lake Croche, Canada to study carbon cycling - C_130820_MF_MetaG | ecosystem: Environmental > Aquatic > Freshwater > Lake | place: Lake Croche, Canada... | reverse complement strand
GATAAGTCCTGGTACATCGGCTACGGTAAATCGTGTATCTCCAGCTTGCACAACGCCCAAGTTTGGAACCAGTGTTGTAAATGGATAGTCAGCAATCTTTGGACGCGCAGCTGATATTGCGGCAATTAGTGAAGATTTACCCGCACTAGGGAAACCAACGAGTGCGATATCTGCAACAGATTTTAATTCGAGAGTAAGTCTGCGTTCTTCACCTGGCTCACCCAGAAGTGCGAAACCTGGTGCACGACGCTTAGAAGATGAGAGCGCTAAATTTCCAAGGCCACCATGTCCACCACGTGCAGCTAAGAATGTTGTTCCAATTCCAACAAGGTCAGCAATCTGTTCGCCGTTTTCATCATAGATAACAGTTCCATTTGGAACAGGCATGATGAGATCTTCACCGGATACGCCATCTTTGCGGTCGCCATAACCTTGATGACCAGATGTTGCTTTGCGATGTGGTGAATGATGGAAATCAAGAAGCGTTGTAACGGAAGAATCAACGACAAGGATGATGTCGCCACCACGTCCGCCGTTTCCACCGTCTGGACCACCAAGTGGCTTAAATTTTTCGCGCTTTACAGAGACGCATCCATCGCCACCTTTTCCGGCAGATGCATAGAGAGTGACGCTGTCGATAAATGATGTCATTTATATCCACTCCCCTTCTGAATCAGTTGCTTATTATCGAAATAAAAAAGCGGACCGCGATAAATGCGGCCCGCTCCTTGTAGAGAAACCTTAATTAAACTGCAGGGACTACATTCACTACGCGACGACCGCGAGCGCGACCGAATTCAACTGCACCTGCTGCGAGAGCAAAGAGTGTGTCATCTTTACCGCGTCCAACGTTCTTGCCTGGGTGGAAGTGTGTTCCACGCTGACGAACGAGAATTTCTCCTGCATTAACTTCTTGTCCGCCGAAACGCTTAATACCGAGGTACTGTGGGTTTGAGTCGCGACCGTTACGTGTTGAGGAAACACCCTTTTTACTTGCCATTTGTTTGCTCCCTTAACCCTTACTTAGCACCGCTAATTGCGGTGATCTTTACTCGTGTGTGCTGTGCACGGAAACCTTGACGGCGGCGATGACCTGTCTTGTTCTTGTAACGAAGGATGTCGATCTTTGGACCCTTTACTTCGTCGATTACTTCGCCAGTTACCTTGATTGCTGAGAGAGCCTTGATGTCGGTTGTGACATTTGCGCCATCAACGACGAGCAGCGCTGGGAATGAAACTGATGCGCCAACAGCAGCGTCGATGCGATCGACGGTGATTGTCTCGCCAACAGTAACTTTCTCCTGGCGTCCGCCAGCTTTAACGATTGCGTACATGCTCATTGCCTCAGTTCTAGTAATTATCTACGCCCAAACCAGTGGTCAGGCAGATGCTAAGGGTACGGATTTCATACCCCGCGGGTCAAATTGGGGTTGGGTTATGCGGTGATTACCCCGGAACTAGCAGCCCTACGGCGGCGCTTTCCTTTAGGGGCGGTGACTTCAATCTCAGCACTTTCTGATTCTGGACTCTCATCATTCTGAGTCTCATGAAATTCATGATCTGTCGCAGAATCTTCATCAGCATCTGCATGATCTGCACTCTGTGAATTTACCTGAGGCATTGGTGCCTTCATCTTCACAGGATCCATATGAATATGAATACCGCGACCATTACATGAATCACAGGTAGTTGAGAATGCTTCGATGAGTCCTTGTCCAACGCGCTTACGAGTCATCTGAACAAGTCCGAGTGACGTTACTTCAGCAACTTGGTGCTTGGTGCGATCGCGGCCAAGTGATTCAACAAGGCGACGCAGAACTGCATCACGGTTTGATTCAAGAACCATATCGATAAAGTCGATAACAACAATTCCACCCAAGTCGCGAAGACGAAGTTGACGTGCAATTTCTTCGGCTGCTTCTAAGTTGTTCTTGGTAACAGTTTCTTCGAGGTTTCCACCCTTACCGATGAATTTACCGGTGTTGACGTCGATAACAACCATCGCCTCAGTGCGGTCGATAACAAGTGATCCACCTGATGGCAGATAGACCTTGCGATCAAATGCCTTAGCAAGTTGTTCTTCGACTCGATAGTCAGCAAAGAGATCGCCCGAGCCTGCGTACTTTTCAATCTTTGAGACAAGTTCAGGTGCGATTGAGCCAAGGTAGGAAGTGATTTCATCCCATGCCTCATTGCCTTGAATGATGAGCTTTCGGAAATCTTCATTGAAGATATCGCGGATTACGCGCACAGCAAGATCGGGCTCTGAGAGCAGAAGTGCTGGTGCATGGAAGTTTGGGTTCTCAGATTTCTGAAAAATATCTTCCCATTGCGCTTTTAATCTTTCGACATCTGCAGTGAGCTCTACTTCTGAGACTCCTTCAGCAGCTGTACGAACAATTACGCCAGCAGTTTCAGGAATAAGATTCTTTAAAATTGCCTTAAGGCGTGTGCGCTCTGTCTCTGGAAGTCTCTTTGAGATTCCACTCATTCCGCCGCCTGGAACATAAACAACGTAACGTCCTGGAAGTGAAATCTGGCTTGTTAAACGTGCGCCTTTTTGTCCAATTGGATCTTTTGTTACTTGAACAAGAACTGGTTGACCCGTCTTTAATACCATTTCAATTTTGCGTGGTTCAGATTCAGAGATACCTGCAGCATCCCAATTGACTTCACCTGCATAGAGAACAGCGTTACGACCTTTACCAATATCAACGAAAGCAGCTTCCATCGATGGAAGTACGTTTTGGACTCGACCGAGATAGACGTTTCCAACATATGAAACGTTGGCATTACGGTTTACGTAGTGCTCGACCATGACATTATCTTCAATAACTGCAATCTGAATACGGTCACCAATCTGGCGAACAACCATCTCGCGATCCACGTTTTCGCGGCGAGCTAGGAATTCTCCATCGGTAATGATTGTTCCGCGGCGGCGATACGGCTCGCGATACTCGCGTGATTCATTACGTCCGCGATCGCGATCGCGACGGTTACGTGTACCGCGCTCTGAACGATCACGAGCTGGGCGCTCAGTTTTTTCACGAACTTCACGAACCTTTACAACTGTTACTACGCCATCTTCATCAATGACTTCACCTGGTGTAACGCCATCTCCTGTTGCGCGGCGGCGGCGGCGGCGGCGATGAGTTGTTCCTTCTGCAGAATCATCAGTTGATTCATCTGACTCATCGGTAGAGCTCTCTTCGTTTTCAACACCATCTACTTGTGGCTTACGGCGACCGCGTCCACCTCGACGGCGGCGACGGTTGCGACCACCACGTGAATCAGAATCTTCAGAGTCAGCATCCGTTGAAGCTGGTGCATCAGCACTGACTTTCTCGGCAACTGCTTTTTTAGCTCGCTTGGGTGCAACTGCATCTACCGGAGCTGCTTGAAAGATTGGAACAGGAATCGCAGCAGCTTTCTTGCGCGATTTAGGAGCATCCTCTGCTTCAGTTGGGGTTGAGCCAACTTCAGCAGCAGTTTCTTTGCTCAGTGATTTCTTACTTGACTTCTTTACCGCACGTTTGCGCGGTGATTTTGGCTCAATAGCCATGGCACCAAATCCTTTAGCGCGTATTGGCTAGATTGTTCTAGTAATACGCATTCTCGTGGCCCAAGATGTTAAATCTTGAGCAATTCTCGTTTTTACTTCTCTGTAGTCCGCCGCAGGCGCGATAAGGATCGCTGGCCGCGCTGAACTGTTGGGGTAAGTATGGCAGATAAATATGGTGAAAACCTATTTTGAGCGTGATTTAACTGCGGTGACTTGCATGAACATTCTGCAAGAGGCCAAAACCAATGAGGTTGGCGAACATGCTCGAACCACCGTAGGAAAGGAATGGCAGCGGCACTCCAGTCATCGGCATAAGCCCCAGGGTCATACCAACATTTTCAAATATCTGAAATGCAAACCAAGCAATTACGCCGGTGCAGACAAGGGTTCCGTATGGGTCGGTCGATTTTCGAGCAATACCAAATGCCCTCATTAAAATTGTTAGCAACAATAAAATAATCACACCACTGCCAAGAAATCCGGTCTCTTCACCTGCAACAGTAAAGATAAAGTCTGTCTGTTGTTCTGGAACAAAGCGACCGTTGGTTTGGGGTCCGTTAAATAAGCCTGTTCCGATTAATCCACCTGAGCCCACTGTGATGCGAGCTTGGCGCAATTGATATCCAGCCCCTTGCGAATCTGCGTTGGGATTTACAAATGATTGCAATCTCTTTACTTGGTAATCACTAATGACACCTGCTTTAGTTGCAACAAAGCCGCCGATGACTGCAAGCAGGATCAGCCCAACTACCCATCGAGTTTGTGCTCCAGAGACTGCCAGGATTGTGACGACAGATGCGCTAATAATGAAGACTGTCCCCATATCTGGCTGCAAGAGAATAAGAAGTATTGGAATCGCTGCAACAGCAAGTGCTTTTAATACATCTTGATTGCTCGGTGCATCCGAGTTATGTGTGCGTTCTGAAAGCAGCATCGAGATTCCAATGATGATAGAAATTTTTGCTATCTCTGCAGGTTGAATTTGGAATCCCAGAGGTAATCGAATCCATGCTTTAGCACCGTTGATATCACTTCCGACACCTGGAATAAGTACGAAAATCAGACCGAGAACTCCGAAGCCCCAGATAAATGGTGTGTAGGCGCGCAGCAATCGATAGTCAATGACTGTTGTTCCCCAGGCAAGTGATAATCCAATGACTATGTTAATTACATGTCGCTTGAGGTAATACTGCGGATCAAGGCCATTTGCCGAATACCAATCACGTGTTGCTGCATAGACAAGCAAGGTTCCGATACCAAGCAAAATTGCAACTGCCGCTGTAAGAATCGGATCAAAGCCAGCAAAGAATGAGCTGGCGCGCGTCCTGCGGTAAGACCTGCGATTAAGAAATGTGCTCATGGTTTGGTAGCTACTTTCTGCGCAACAACTAGAGCTTTTCCGGGATTCAAAATAGAGGCAGCTGGTTTTGTTGCTGGTGAAATACGTGGCAATTTAGTTGGTGGCTTTCCATTAGGGAATAACGCTAACTCTGGCTTGACTGTATTTCCTTGAACTCCAAAGAGTGTTGCATAAATCTGACGCACGCCGACTGCTGATGTGCTCGCACCGAATCCACCCTGGCTAACCATCATGACAACGGCGTAACGTGGATTTGTTGCAGGAGCAAATGATGCATACCAAGCGGTATCCGCCTTTTGAGTTCCATTTGGATTCTTACCGAATACTTGCGCAGTTCCGGTCTTGCCGGCTGTTGCTACAGGGAACCCAGCGAAGGCACCTGCAGATGTACCTGACACAGTTACTTCATGCAGAGCATCATGTAAAAATGCGACTGTCTGTGCATCAGCAGAAATTTCTCCTAATTTCTTTGGCTCAAACTTCTGTATTACAGCACCGTGAGCATCAACTATTGCTTTTGCAACTGTTGGCTGCCACAAGGTTCCACCATTGGCAATCGCGGCGTACATCTGTGCCAACTTGATTGGAGTCAGAATTGTGTCGCCTTGGCCAATCGAGAAGTTAACAGCGTCGCCGGCACGTATTTTATCTCCATCTAGACAGTTCTCATGAGCAAGTTGTAGTAAGAAAGCAGTTTGCTGTGCCTTAGTTGTTCGTGCTTTGTAGTTACAGAAATAATCTTTATTCTGCTGATACCAAGCTTCGCGCCACTGACGGTTTGCCAATCGCCCCTTTGATTCAGAAGGTAGATCAACACCGGTTTTCTCGCTCATCTTAAAACTTTCGGCAGCCTTGAAAAAGTAATCATTGGGGTTAGATTTTGGATTTAGTCCACCATCTCGCACCCATTCGTCGTAAGCAATTTGATACCAGATTGTGTCGCACGAAACAGCAATCGCTGTCTTCAGTGAGATTGTGCCTTGTGCCTTACTTTCGAAGTTTTGGAAAGCACGATTACCTACCTGCACTTCTGCCGGGCATTTGTAATTTGCGTTCAAGCTATATCCAGCAGCTTTTGCTGCAATAACCGAGACTGCTTTAAAAGTTGATCCTGGTGCATACAAACCTTGCAGCGCACGGTTCAGCGCCGGAACACCAGTAGTTTCGCTATAGAGCGCATTTGCTTCTGCAACAGTTAATCCGCGCTCGAAGGCATTGGGATCATATGTTGGATATGAAGCAAGTGCTAAGACTTCACCGTTTCGAACATCGAGAACTACGGCAGCGCCACCATCTGCACGGTGTCCCATTCCTCGTGCTCGCTTAACCGCATCAGCAAGTGCTTTCTCAGTTGCTGCCTGCAAACGAACATCAAGGCTAGTAATCAGGTGGTCACCTGAAACTGGTTTCGTATTCTGGCTTGTGCTTGTCACTGCCTCTTTGCGGTCAACGATAAAGGTTTTTATACCAGGAGTTCCACGTAAATATTTATCGTATTTAATTTCGAGCCCAGCTTTACCAATGCTTTCAGATCTAAAGTATGAACGTCCATTGGCTCCAGATAAATCTGAATCAGTAAGTGGGCCTACATAACCAAGAACATGGCCGCCATTAACTCCAAGTACTTCTGGATAATTTCTTAGAGCAACGGGGGTCGCTGAAATTCCAGGATATCTATCAGAGCGTTCGACGATGCGAAGTGCGAGCTGTGGATCTGCAGATTTAGTAATCGGAATTGGTTGGAATCGTGAACCAGTCCAACATCCTGCTTTCTGCCCCTTGGGAAGCTCGCCGCATAAACGAGTGCGCTGCCAGACATCTGCAAAGTTCAAACCGAGCAGAGTTACTAAATCTTGAATTACTGAAACGCCCTTATCGGGCAACTTATCAATCTTGGTGCGATCTACTGTGACTGCAAGGCCCACTTTATTAAGCGCTAGCGGAACACCTGATGAATCGACGATAAAACCTCTATTGGCAGGGGTTACAACGTCGCGACTTTGAATGCTGAGAGCTGCATCGCGATATTTAGGTCCCGCTGCGACTTGAAGATAGAACAAGCGTCCAAAGAGTGCGACCATAAGTGAGGCGATAAAAATTTGAATGACGAGAAGGTTTAACCGAGAACGTTGATTCATAGCAGTGATCTAGTTCCGAAGATATTAGAGTGAATGAATGAAACTAGCTTCACAATAAGTGGGGAGACGATTGCCGTCCAGAATGCCGAACCTGCCAGAATAAATAAGACGCTTCTCACGCTGCCAATTTGCTGGCCAAGTAATAGCCCTAGGACGAGAAAAATGAATTGGCTTGCAACAACTCCGATTGTTGTGATGAAGACAATGTTGATTGGGTTTGCACGAATATTGTCATCACCGTAGCCAAGGAATGCGACTGTATAACCAGCAAGGATCATGATTAAGGTCCAATGCCCCATAGGCCCGGGTGAGGTTTGGGAAAGATCCATCATGAGACCTGCGCCAAAACCTGTAAGCGCTCCAATTTCTGGGGTGCTCAGAGTTGCCCAGATAAGTGTAAAAATTAATATGAGTGAGAAGCCACCAAGCGGTAGACGCATCTGTGTAACAAATGCCTCTTGAACGAGATAAATAATGAAGAAGATCGGAAACGAGAAAAGGAATCTACGTAGCGACATGGTTATTTTGTTGCAGAAGGTGAAGGTGATGCAGCACCCGGCGTTGCATAAACCGTCACAGTTGGCATCGGAGTTGGGCGTGGCTTTGGTGGAACAAGTGAATCTCGTGGGTCGGCACTTGGATTAGAGATGACAACTGCCACTACTCCGAGCGTTGAGAAATTTGCATAGAACTTCACATCAGCAGTTTGTGTGACTGCTCCCGGTGAATTATCGACTGCCGTTACTTCACCTATTGGCGCACCCGGAACGAATGGTCTTCCATTCTGACTTCCTCGCGCAAGAAGTGCATCTCCTACTTTTACCGTTGTTGTGTTATCGAGTAACTGCAGAACACCTTTTCGCGTGCCTTGACCACTCAGAATTCCAATTTGCTGAGTGCCTGCGATTCGTGCACCGATACGGAAAGTTGGATCAGAAGCTAACTGAACGAGTGCGCTATTTGTATATGCAAACTTTACGACGCCCACTAGCCCATATCCTGAAAGTACTGTCATATTTGTATGAACACCTGATGTTGTTCCGGCGTCGATAGTGATTGTTTGAGAAAATGAAGTGCTCGAACCCTGAGAAATAACTTTCGCGCTGACAACTTTATATCCACCACTGCCAGCTAAATCTAAGACTTTCTTCAATTGAGTCAATTGTGCATCTGCGCTCTTGCGATTTAGCAGCGTACTCTTTAACTTTTCATTATCCGCTTTGAGTTTCTCAATTTGGTTGCGGGTTCGACCCAGGTGAGTGACGTCAGAGAGAAAATTTCGCAGCGGCGAAATTGCCCACGATCCCACTTTCTGAACTGGAGTCAGAGCAGTTTGAGCTCCATTACGGACTCCATTAATTACAGATACTCCGCGTAAATCCAGAGTAATAAGTAGTAGCGAAGTAACAATCAGAACGATAATGAGTAAGCGACCGCGGTTGTCGCCGCCGTAGCGCATTTGTGATTACTTATCGACGAGGCTCGGAGATTAAAACCTTTTCAAGGGCTTCAAACTCTTCGATACATTTTCCAGATCCCTCTACAACTGCATCGAGTGGACGATCTGCAATATGAATTGGCATGCCTGTCTCTTTACGTAGTCGCTCATCTAGACCCTTAAGCAGCGCTCCTCCACCAGTGAGAACGATTCCGCGATCCATGAGATCTGAAGAAAGTTCTGGTGGGCACTTATCAAGAGTTGCTTTAACTGCGTTAATAATTTGGTTTACCGGTTCTTCAAGCGCCTTACGAATTTCTGCTGCTGTAACTACGATTGTCTTTGGAAGGCCAGTTGCTAAGTCGCGTCCGCGAATTTCGGCATCGTTCTCGCCTTGTAGCGGATAAGCAGAACCAATAGCCATCTTAATTTCTTCAGCTGTGCGCTCACCGAGAAGAAGTGAGTATTCGCGCTTAGTCCAATTAATAATCGATTGATCGAGTTCATCGCCACCAATACGAATAGAGAGCGCTGTAACAATTCCACCGAGTGAAATAACTGCAACTTCGGTGGTTCCACCACCGATATCTACAACCATATTTCCTGTTGGTTCGTGAATTGGGAGGCCCGCACCAATTGCTGCTGCCATTGGCTCTTCAATGATGTAAACCTTACGTGCACCAGCTGCATAGCCAGCATCTTTTACTGCGCGCTGTTCAACACCAGTAATACCTGATGGAACGCATACGACGATACGAGGCTTTGCAAGATAACTGCGGCGGTGCACTTTTTGAATAAAGTAACGGAGCATGCGCTCGGTTGTATCGAAGTCTGCAATAACTCCATCTTTAAGTGGGCGAATTGCAACAATATTTCCTGGTGTGCGACCAATCATCTTCTTCGCTTCAAGACCGACAGCAAGAATTCCGCCAGTATCTTGGTTAATTGCAACTACTGAAGGCTCGTTCAACACAATGCCACGTCCGCGAACATAGACAAGAGTGTTCGCAGTTCCTAGGTCAACCGCCATATCGCGGCCAATGAATGACATTCTGTTAGACATTTATTTCCCCTCGAAGAAAATTGCTATCTCACGTGATGCAGATTCGGGTGAATCTGATCCATGAACAATATTTTGTACAACTTTTGTTCCTTGGTCACGAGCAAGATCACCACGGATGGTGCCCGGTGCTGCAACTGTTGGATCAGTTACTCCTGCAAGTGAACGAAATCCTTCGATAACACGATTTCCTTCAGCAACGAGTGCGACGATTGGTCCAGACATCATGAATTCAACGAGCGGTTCAAAGAATGGTTTACCTTGATGTTCTGCGTAATGCTTTTCAAGGAGTGCGCGATCTGCCTGCAACATACGAAGTGCAGAAATTTTGTAACCTTTTGCTTCGATACGAGCAATTACTTCACCGACTAATCCACGTGCAACGCCATCTGGCTTGACTAGGACAAGTGTCTTTTCTGTGCTCACGGGTGCAGTCTATTAGGCGTTGGGAGTACGTGAAGCCATGAGGGCTGCACGGGCGGCCTCGCCCTTGCGCCCCACCACGATGGCGGCAATCCAGAGTCCCCCGAAAATTACTCCCACGATGGCCATGGAGGGCACAACAACGGCGTAACCAATCATCAAAAATTGAAGAATCGAACCGAGGATCCAACCTGTGCGCTTTTTGAGAAGTCCCGGGGTGAGAAGTAGGAGTAGGGCGATGATGGCGCCAGCGATGATTGTTGATAGCCCGTGATTATCTTTTGCTAGGAGCATTGCAAATCCCATTACAAAAAATTCCATAACCAGAACTGCTGAACCAAGAACGCGCATTATTTCTCTTCCTTCGCGAATTTTTTACGAATATATGTACGAGCTTCACCGACTGTTACAACCGAGCCTGTCACGAGAATTCCAATTGTATCTTCGCTTAATGGGCGCACAGAATCTTTGATTGCTCGCTCTAGCGCCTCTGCAAGAGTTGCGCTGGTGAAGACTCGATCTACTCCAAATATTTCAATCGCAATCTTCTCGAGTTTTGATACTTCCATGGCTCGAGTAGATGAGTTTGAGGTAACAATAATTGAATCCATTACTTGCTCGAGTTCGAGCAATATCCCGGCTACATCCTTATCCCCCATGGGTGCAAAAACGCCAATCACATCATCGAAGGTAAATTCGCTCTGAAGAGTCTCGGTGATGGCGGCCGCGCCATGAGGGTTATGCGCGGCGTCAAGAATAATCGTTGGATCGCGATGCACAATCTCACATCGCCCTGGAGAAGTTACATGTGCGAAACCTGCGCGTACCGCTTCAATATCTAAATCTTGATCACCAAAGAATGCTTCGACTGCAACAAGGGCGGCTGCAGCGTTGGAAGCCTGATGTTTGCCATGCAGCGGAAGAAAGATATCTTCGTATGTTTCTTTGATTCCTTCGATAGTAAGCAGCTGACCTCCGACTGCGAGTGAGCGGGTGAGCACTGAATACTCGACTCCTTCACGAGCAACGTCAGCGCCCACTGTTGCTGCACGTTTTAATAATTCCTTTGCAACTTCTGGCTCTTGTTGGGCAAGAACAACAAATCCATTTTCCTTAATGATTCCTGCCTTTGTCTGAGCAATCTCGGTGAGAGTCTCACCGAGATACTCGGTGTGATCAAGTCCTACCGGCATTAAAACAGAGACATCAGCGTCAATCACATTCGTTGCATCCCATTCGCCCCCCATACCAACTTCGATAATTCCTACATCGATTGGGTGTTCGGCAAATGCAACAAATGCCAGTGCTGTAATTGCTTCAAAGAATGAAATGGGATGCTCGAATTTCTCATCCATTAAATCAAGATAGGCAGAAATATCATTGAAGGAGAAAATCAGCGCCCTTGGATCTATTGCTTCACCATTGATTGAAATTCTCTCCAAATAACTTTCGAGATGAGGACTAGTAAATCGACCAGTGCGAAGGCCCATCTCGAAGAGAAGTGAATCAATCATTCTCGAAGTTGTGGTTTTTCCATTGGTGCCGCCAACATGAATTGTTGGGTAGGTAAGTTGCGGTGATCCCAAAATATCTACCAGGGCGGCAATGCGTTCGAGAGTTGGCTCTATGCGGGTCTCAGGCCAGCGCGCAAGGAGTGCTTGCTCAATTGCATCAACACGAGCTTGATCTTCGGGTGAAATATTTATCATTATTTAAGCGCTGCAAGCTGAGCGGTAATGCGTTCAATATCTGCAGAAGTTGCAACCATGCGCTCTTTTATTTCTGCGACAACGTTTTCGGGAGCTTTAGCCATAAACCCTTCGTTGCTTAACTTCACTTCTGCAGTCTTCATATCTTTCTGGGCAGTGAGCAGGTCCTTTTCAAGTCGAGCACGTTCTGCAACAACATCAACAGTGCCAGATAGATCTAGTTCGACTTTCATTGAGCCGATTTCAACTGATGCACTCGGAGTGAAATCTTTCAGTTCGAGCTTGAGTAAAAATGCCATTGCACTTGCGTAGGCGGTTACATCGCTGGGTGCGATAAAGCGGCCAGGAATTTTCTGACTTGGCTTGACTCCTTGGTCATTACGGAATCTACGAACTTCGGTAACAATCTTCTGAAGTTCACCGACTAGTGCCTCTGATTTCTTATCGACATGATTTTTCTGGGCTTCTGGCCATTGCGCAGTTACCAAAGTTTCTTGGCCGGTAAAGGTTGTCCATAACTCTTCAGTAATAAATGGCATGACTGGGTGCAATAAGCGGAAGAGTGAATCTAAGACGTGGCCCAATACTCGCTGTGATGCAGCAGCGCTACCTGATGCGAAGCTCTCTTTAGAGAGTTCTAGGTACCAGTCGCATAGGTCATCCCAAGCAAAGTGATAGATAACTTCACAGGCACGGGCAAATTCATATCCCTCAAGAAGTGACGTGTATTCAGCAGTCGTTTCGCTGAGGCGAGAAAGTATCCACTTATCAATTGCTGATAGTGAATCGATTGCTGGCATAGGCCCATCAACTGTTGCACCGTTCATCATTGCAAAGCGCGTTGCATTCCAGAGCTTTGTTGCAAAGTTGCGTGAGCCGGCAATCCAATCTTCAGCTAGCGCTTGATCTTTACCCGGGTTTGATCCACGAGCTAATGTGAATCGAAGAGCATCGGCCCCGTACTTATCGATGAACTCGAGCGGATCTACAACATTTCCCCGGGATTTAGACATCTTCTTACCAAATTGATCGCGCACGAGTCCGTGCAGAACGATTGTATGAAATGGTGCAACGCCATCCATGGCGAAAAGTCCGAACATCATCATGCGTGCAACCCAGAAGAACAAGATGTCATAACCAGTTACAAGCACGCTGGTTGGGTAGAACTTCTTGACATCGGCTGTGTTATTCGGCCATCCCAAAGTCGAAAAAGGCCAGAGCGCAGATGAGAACCAGGTATCGAGCACATCAGGATCTTGTGTGTATCCAGCTGGCGCACTTTCGCCAGGACCAACAACTATTACTTCATCGTTAGGTCCGTACCAAACAGGAATGCGATGTCCCCACCACAACTGTCGCGAGATACACCAATCATTGAGATTATCTACCCAGTCAAAGTAACGAGGTGCAAGTTCTGCAGGTTCAATCTTTACGCGGCCATCGCGAACAGCATCGCCCGCGGCTTGTGCGAGTTTTTCAACTTTTACAAACCACTGCTTTGATAAACGTGGTTCAACTGTTGTATCACAACGTGAACAATGCCCAACTGCGTGAATATAAGGACGTTTCTCGGCGACAACGCGACCGAGTTCTTTAAGCTTTGCAACTACGGCGATGCGCGCTTCAAAGCGATCAAGTCCATCAAATTCAGTTCCGGTTCCATCCATCACGCCATGTTCATTCATGATTACAACGAATGGGACGTTATGGCGCATAGCCATTTCAAAGTCATTTGGATCGTGAGCAGCAGTTACCTTGACTGCGCCAGTTCCGAAATCAGGGTCAACTAATTCATCGGCGATGATTGGAATCATGCGGTTAACAAGTGGCAGAAGTACCTCGGTGCCAATCATGTGCTTATAACGAGGGTCATCAGGGTGTACTGCAACTGCGCCATCGCCCATCATGGTCTCGGCACGTGTAGTTGCAACGACGATGCTTTGCTCGCCATCACCATATCGGACCGATACAAACTCACCTGCATCATCTTGGTGCTCAACTTCAATATCTGAAAGGGCCGTTAAACAACGTGGGCACCAGTTGATGATGCGCTCTGCGCGATAGATGAGGCCTTGGTCAAAGAGTTTCTTAAATATTGTCAGCACCGCTTGTGAAAGATTTTCGTCCATCGTGAATGCTTCGCGAGACCAATCAACAGAGTCACCAAGGCGTTTCATCTGTCCAAGAATTTGCCCGCCAGATTCAGCTTTCCATTCCCAGACTTTCTTCACAAACTCTTCGCGACCTAAGTCGTGGCGAGAAAGTCCTTGGGCTGCTAACTGCTTCTCAACAACATTCTGTGTTGCAATTCCTGCGTGGTCCATTCCGGGAAGCCAGAGCGCTTCAAAACCTTGCATGCGTTTCATGCGCGTTAAACAATCTTGCAGAGTTTGATCGAGTGCGTGACCGATATGCAAATTGCCCGTCACATTGGGTGGCGGGATAACGATGGTAAATGGTTCCTTAGAGGAGTTTGTATCTGCTGTGAAGTAACCAGCATCTAGCCATTTTTTGTAGAGAGGGCCTTCGATTTCACTCGGCGCAAATGCCGGTGCTAGTTCGCGCTTATCGGAGGGCATAGCGCGCAGTCTAGTTTAACTTTAAGCGCTTTTCTCCTCGGTGTTCTTCTCGCGGCGAGAAGCACGTTTTGGAATATCTCCTGTTCGTGGAACCAGTGTTGGAGCAGCGTTATCAGTGATGCAACCCTTTTCAATGGTGACCTTTGCAATATCTGTTCGGCTTGGAATGTCATACATGACCCCAAGAAGTACTGTCTCCATAATTGCACGAAGTCCACGAGCACCTGTACCGCGTACAAGCGCTAGATCAGCGACAGCTTCGAGAGCCTCATGAGAAAATTCAAGTTCGACATCATCGAGATCAAATAGCTTCTGATACTGCTTTACCAATGCATTCTTTGGCTCAGTAAGAATCTGCATCAACGCTGGCTTATCAAGATTTTCGACACTTGTTAGAACTGGAAGACGACCAATGAATTCTGGAATCATTCCAAACTTAAGTAAATCTTCTGGCATGACGTCAGCAAAGATATCCCTGCGATTCTTTTCTTCGGCAGTCTGAAGTTCTGCGCCGAATCCAACTCCTGCTGATCCACCGCGTGCCTCGATAATCTTTTCAAGACCAGCAAATGCTCCACCAACAATAAAGAGAACATTTGTTGTATCAATCTGAATGAATTCTTGGTGTGGGTGCTTACGTCCACCTTGTGGCGGAACTGATGCAACAGTTCCTTCAAGAATCTTGAGCAGTGCTTGCTGAACGCCTTCACCCGAAACGTCGCGAGTAATAGATGGGTTCTCAGATTTACGAGCAACCTTATCGATTTCATCGATGTAGATAATTCCAGTTTCTGCTTTCTTCACATCGTAATCTGCAGCCTGCAACAGTTTAAGGAGAATATTCTCAACATCTTCACCGACGTAGCCTGCTTCGGTCAGCGCTGTTGCATCTGCAATCGCAAATGGAACATTGAGCATGCGTGCAAGTGTTTGCGCCATCAGTGTCTTACCGCAACCAGTTGGACCAAGAAGCAGAATGTTTGACTTTGCTAATTCGATTCCATCTTCATTACGTGAATCACCAGATTGCACGCGCTTGTAGTGGTTGTAAACAGCAACTGATAAAGATTTCTTTGCTCGATCTTGGCCAATAACATACTGATCGAGGAATTCAAAGATTGCCTGTGGCTTTGGGAGTTCGCTTAAGCCGAGGGAGGATGCTTCCGAGAGTTCTTCAACGATGATCTCATTACAGAGTTCGATGCATTCGTCGCAGATATAAACACCAGGACCTGCAATAAGTTTCTTAACCTGCTTCTGTGTCTTACCGCAGAAAGAGCATTTCAAGAGGTCGTTAGCTTCGCCAATACGTGTGGACATGGGTTAAGAATACTTTTTCAGCGCCGATTTAGAGGGCTGAATCAAGCCTGACTTTGTTCGCCTATAGATGAATAAGGCGGACGAGATGACTTCATCTCTTTCACGCCGGGAACAAAGAGAACGACTCCACAAATAATCAAGTGGAAGATTGCTACGCCAATCAATAGCGGCCTCTCACCAAAGAAATTTACAAGTGGACCTGCGAGTGCCATGCCAAGAGGCATCAATCCCAATGAGCCCATGTAATCAATACTGAAAACTCTTCCTTGATATTTAGCTGGAACTTCGCGTTGGACCTGAGTTGCCCAGAATGCTTCCCACGGACCGACTGAGAATCCTGCTGCAAAATATGCGATGAAGATAATTGTTTTTGATGAAGGAAATGCAAGAACAAGTGGCGCAAGAATAAATAGCCCCCACACAACAACTGATACAAGACCAGGATTTTTCACCTTTGACTTTATGCAGATGATTGCTGAGATAGCACCCCCTGCGCTGAAGAGAGCGGCGGAGGTTGCAAAGACTGATGCGGTTCCAAAATCTCGCTTTGTGATTACTGGCAGAAGTACGTTCTCAACTCCTATTACAAGCATGAGTTGAACTGATGCCATCAAGATCATTGCTGCAATCCACTTGTAGTACCAAACTACGCGCAAACCTTCACGCATCTCTTCAACAAATTGATTCTTCTTATCTGCATTCGCAACCACAGGGCCTTCGTCAATTCTGATTAGGAGCGCTGCGCCCAGCAAAAAGAAGAATGACGTTGCGATATATGTAGCGTGTGTTCCTAAGGAGACCACGATGACCCCAGCAATTCCAGGTCCCGCAATTGTTGATCCTTTGAGCGCTATTCCTCGCAGAACATTTCCTGATGGAAGTAAGTGATCGGGCAGAATGCTTGGAATAATTGCGCCTGACGCAGGGCCCCCAAATGCATCGCTAATTCCCATAAGAATAACAATCGCACCGAGAATGACCATCGAAATATTTTCAGGGTTTATAAAGATGACAACGCTTCCCATAATTGCTCTAAAGCCATCTGAAAGAATGAGAATTGTTTTTCTAGGAAGTCGATCTACCCAGACTCCCCCGATAGGTGCCATGACTACACCTGATAAAACACGGGCTGCCAAGATGATTCCTAGCGTTGTAGCACTTCCACCGGCATCTAAAACGGTGACAGCTAAGGCGATAGGAAATGCTGACATTGCAATTGTTGTGAGAATTCCAGAAATCATAAGATTTCGGTAGGCCGGAAAAGAGAGAAGAGCGCCCGGTTCGAAATATTTCTTCAACATTTGCGAACCGAACGCTCCCTTAGTAAAAATTACGCGACAGGCTTTGCCTTACGTGATGCCATAACCTTATCGATGATTCCATATTCAACTGCTTCTACAGCTGTCAGAATCTTGTCGCGCTCAATATCTTTCTCAATTTCTTCAACAGTCTTGTTGGAGTGCTTTGCAAGCATGGTCTCGAGCAATCCGCGCATACGCATGATTTCGCGTGCTTGGATTTCGATATCAGAAGCCTGTCCGCCACCTTCTGATGAAGGTTGGTGAATCAAGATTCGTGAATGCTCAAGGCCATAGCGCTTGCCCTTTGTTCCACCCGCAAGAATGATCGCCGCAGCAGATGCTGCTTGTCCAAGACAGATTGTTGTGATGTCTGGGCGAACGAATTGCATCGTGTCGTAAATTGCCGTCAGCGCAGTAAATGAACCACCAGGTGAGTTGATATAAATAGAGATATCGCGATCTGGATCCATAGATTCAAGAGTTAACAACTGAGCCATTACATCGTTGGCTACGGTGTCATCAATTGCCTGACCCAAGAAGATGATGCGCTCTTCGAAAAGCTTTGTATATGGATCAAGGCGCTTAAAGCCGTATGCGGTCTTCTCTTCGATTGTAGGAAGAACGTAGCGGTTTGTAATTTCCTGAATGTTTTTCATTACTTCTTACCTCCCGCGATTTGGCCTTCATTTGAAGCGATGTGATCGATAAATCCGTAAGCAAGTGCATCCTTGGCATTGAACCAATTATCGCGATCTGAATCCGCGATGATCTTTTCAAGAGGTTGTCCAGTGTGCTTTGCATTGAGTTCAGACATTGTCTGCTTTGTAATTGCCATCTGTTCTGCCTGAATTCGAATATCTGTTGCAGTTCCACCAATGCCACCAAGAGGTTGGTGCATCAAGATGCGTGCGTTAGGAGTTGCATAACGCTTTCCAGGTGCGCCGGCTGTTAACAAGAATTGACCCATTGAAGCAGCCATTCCCATTGCAACTGTTGCAACATCGTTCTTGATGTAATGCATGGTGTCGTAGATAGCCATACCTGCAGTTACAGAACCACCAGGTGAGTTGATGTAAAGGTAAATATCTTTTTCGGCATCTTCGGCTGCAAGAAGAAGCATCTGTGCGCAGATTGCATTTGCCATCTCGTCACGGACTTCACCAGCTAGAAAGATGATGCGCTCACGGAGCAAGCGGCTATAAATTTGATCGCCAAGTCCAAATGGTTCTGAACCGACTGAGCGGGCAACAGTTGTGTTGTCCTGTGGGTTAATAAAATCCACGTTTCATCCTTCCAATAACTCTTACCTAAATTGACCGAACTTCATGACCAAGTTTTTGGCCCTGTATTGACCTTAACAATCGCAGCAGCAAAATGCTTCCCAAATAGATGAGATAAGGCCCAAAAAGGTGCGATGTTCGCTTACGGCTAAAGAATTATTCAGAAACTGGAGCAGTTGGAGCGGCCGCGGCTGGGCGAAGCTCCTCGAGTTCAATTGTGTTGCCAGATTTATCGACAACTGAAACTCGACCGAGAACTGTTGCGAGAGCTTTAGCGCGAGTTACTTCTGCAACTACTTGGCTAATTTGGCCAGCTTTCTGAAGTTCTTGTGCGAATTGTTCTGGACCCATGCCGTAGCGCTGTGACATACGGATCAAGTACTCAGTGAGTTCGATTTCAGAAACTTGAACATCTTCCGTCTTCACGATTGCATCGAGCAAGAAGTCAGATTTAATTGATGAACGAACTTGGCCATCTACTTCAGCGCGGTGCTCAGCATCTTCCATACGACCTTCGCCTTCGAGGTGATCATTTACTTCATCAAGAACAATCTCGTCAGGCACTGGAATATCTAGATCAGCAAGTAACTTCTCGAGAAGTAGGTCGCGAGCTTGTGCGCCTTGTTCCATCTTCTTCACGCGACCGAGGCGCTCTGCAAAGTCAGCCTTAAGTGCATCAAGAGTGTCGAATTCAGATGCAAGCTTTGCAAACGAATCATCGGCAGTTGGAAGCTCGCGCTCTTTCACAGCCTTCACAACAATCTCAACATCGCCCTTTTCGTCATCTTTCTGACCGACTAATTGAGTTGTAAAAGTCTTTGTATCCCCTGCTGACATTCCAACGAGAGCTTCATCAAGGCCATCAATCATGCGATTTGAGCCAACTTCATATGAAATCTCATTTGCCTTGCCGCCATCTACTTCAGCTCCATCGATACGAGCTGTGAGATCGATAGTGACAAAGTCACCTGAAACCGTTGCGCGCTCTACAGAATTCAGTGTTCCAAAGCGAGCGCGAAGCTCATCAAGCTGCTCATTGATATCTGTATCTGTAACAACGACATCGTCAACAGTTACTGTGATCTTAGAAAAGTCAGGAAGTGATACTTCTGGACGGACATTTACCTCAACGGTAAATACAAGCTTGTCGTTATCTTTAAACTCTTTAATATCCACTGTTGGGCGACCCACAACGAGAACTTCGTGTTCGCGCGCTGCTTTTCCATAGAACTCAGGAAGTGCTGCGTTAATCGCCTCATCTAAAACTGTTCCGCGACCCACGCGCTGATCAATCATCGCTGCAGGAACTTTGCCCTTACGAAAACCTGGGATATTTACTTGTGTAGCTACCTTCTTATATGCAGCTGCAATGTGATCGCTGAGCTCTGCATAAGGAACTTCAACATCTAGACGAACGCGAGTTGGGGAAAGTGTCTCGACCGTGCTTTTCACGTGTGCTCCTAATTAGTTAAATGCAGCTGTAATACTGAGAAGAAATTCTGGTCGGGGCGGGGAGATTCGAACTCCCGATCTCCTGCTCCCAAAGCAGGCGCGCTAGCCACTACGCTACGCCCCGAGGCGCAACACGGAAGTCTAGAGTAATTTTTTACTCTCGGTTACACACCCTGTACGCTCAACCTCCGCACCACTTGCGGGTGTAGCTCAATGGTAGAGCCCCAGCCTTCCAAGCTGGCCATGCCGGTTCGATCCCGGTCACCCGCTCCAGTTATTT
>Ga0114962_10001529_pt1 | contig 19906 bp, 25 predicted proteins | sample C_130820_MF_Meta_FD_87017 | JGI IMG/M metagenome (GOLD analysis project Ga0114962, IMG submission 87017) | Freshwater microbial communities from Lake Croche, Canada to study carbon cycling - C_130820_MF_MetaG | ecosystem: Environmental > Aquatic > Freshwater > Lake | place: Lake Croche, Canada... | reverse complement strand
TATCTGAACGGCCATCCCAAGATGATCGCAGCCTTTCTTGAATCAACGGAGGCCGATCTAACGACCATTCTCTCAGAACTTCTCATCTTGTCAAATCTCCTTCTCCTCCTAGATGACGAGATTCTAACCATTCTGAATACGGCTCTTCCTATCTTAAATGCGGGCGTTGGCCTGTCCACAGTGTATCAATTAACTGCGCAACTTATCGCCACCATCCAACATAAATTTGAGGAGAGTTTAAAGAAAAAAGAGGAAGTAATTTGAATTCTAGCAATGGCAAAGCCCCTCACCATCACACCTTTGCGTATTTCTACGATGACAATGACGGCCAATTGGGGCCTCGAGATCAATCTGAATCTCCTCTTTCAGCAACTTCGAAAGCATTTGATTCCCATTGGCGTCTATGGCCCAGGCATTCTCAAGTTTGAGCACAAGGGAGAAGTCTTTGGAGCGTGTTACAAGGATCTCTTTACCAATCGCAAGGCCACGGACAAGTCATTCTTTAATCAGAGTACGATTGTTCTGCGCCAGCCGTTTAGTGGCGGCTGGAAGGAGCTTAATATGAAGCTCTTTGGGAATGGGGGCATTCAGATGACGGGAGTGACGAGCCAGCCCTTTGCAGTCGCCGCGGTCGAATGGCTCTTGGAACTTATTAAGACAATGGATCAGAGCCCTTTTCTGAAGACGGATGGGAAGGAGCCGGCCGTTACAAAGGTCGATGTCTCCTTGATCAATACGGACTATTCGCTGAGCCACGACATTCAACAGGACAGGCTTCATCAGCTCCTAATGGAAGAGTATCATCTGTTCTCGATGCTGGAGAAGACGATTTATCAGGGAGTCAATACCAAATTCTTCTATAATACGAAGAACCAGGGCTCAGGCGTCTGTTCTTGCAAGGGATTCTGCAAGGGCCAGGGCACAGGGGATGGTGAAGGGGAGTGCAAGCGAATTACGATGAGCATCTTTCGGACAGGCAAGATCATTATTACCGGCGCCAGAACAATGGATCAGATCAATGCAGCCTACGTCTTCTTGAACAAGGTCTTTGAAGAGAAGGCAAAGGATGTGTTGATTGCCAGGTGATATGCTTCTGGACTTATATATTTTTGGGCACTTTTTTCTAAAAAGTGCAGCGCGTTCATTGAACAAGGAATGAACTATTCCCATTCTTCAGAATTCACCATGTCAACCCCGACTCCGGCCACCCCTGCAGCCCAAGACCCCGTTCCCAATGCAACCTGCCTTGTACAGGCTGCCAAGTTTGCCATTCAGCACGATAAGCCCATTCAGCTGGACTATTATGTAGCTACTCACGCAGGCTCCGCCTTTCTCGGCGAGGATGCAAAGACCAAGGAGCGTGTCCTTGTCAAGTCCAAGGAGGAGTTTACTTCTCTTATCCATAAGCTCTACAAGGTCGAGAATGACTTTATCATTATTACAGAGAACTCTATTTACATTTTGTCAGGCAAGCTCCAGAAGCGCAAGGTGGATCTTGCAGCGCTGCAGGCCGACGAGTAAGGCAAGTCTCCTACCGTTAAGAATCTAATTACGCCTCCACCTAAAGTGAAGGCGTAATTAGATTCTTAACACTAGTGCTAATATAAATGTAAGCCTCCTGCCTTAATGGCAGGAGGCTTACATTTATATTAGGCAGTACCAGTTGTTATTAAATGTGTTAAAAATACATTTAATAATAATCCGTATCCGTCTAATAACCGCCTGGCATCTTAAATCCCTGTGCCTTAGTGTAAAATCCCTCGGCCTCATTATGGCCGGATAGGAGGGCCCGGTCGCACACAATGTATTGGAACATTGAGAGGACCACAAGAACAGCTGCCATAATGAGACCCTGGGCTCCGACAGCCACCTTGAGCATCAGTGGTAACTTGGAGAAGAGGACCATCACCACATTGAGCACGGCAAGGACTCCAAGGATCGCGTAAATCACGAAAATGGCATAGTAGACATCGCATACGGTCTTGCTGCTGATCTGTTGCATCCATGTAGGCTCCATTTGATTTCTACAAAGACCCTATAAAAAAAATACGCAGCTTTACTAGAATGGCAAAGAAAACGGGACGTAGGAGTCACAAACGTTCGCGTAAAACAAGGCGACGGAATCAGAAGCAACAGAAGCAACAGAAGCGCCGAGGCGGAGCCTATTCTCTGCAGGATGCTGCTCTCTATGGAGAGTCTCTGGCGGGATCTCCTCCTAGCCAGATGTCCTTGTCGCAAGGGCAAGACTATGGTAATTATCACAAGGCCCAGCACGGCGGTGTTGCCGATTACGGAAAGGCCTTTGATGTAATGACGGATTCTCAAATGCTGGCCTCCTCGATGTCAGATGGTCAGCTCGGAGCCATTGCCTCTGTTCGTGGTTTAACAGATGATCAGCCGCAGCAATTAAGTTCTACGCCTGCAAGCCCAGGTCAAATGAATGGGGCACCGGCGTGCGGGGCTCAGCTCGGAGGTCGCCGTAGGCGCAGCCAGAAGAAGGCCAGGAAATCCAAGAAGAGTAAGAAGAGCAAGAAGCAGCAGCGAAAGCAGCAGCGTCGGCAGGGAGGCGGCGGACCCCTTGGCTATGCACCTGTAGGGGCCCCCGGGCTTCTCTTGGATAGTAATCGCGAGTATACGAATGCTGGCCTAAATCCCGAATACTTTCGAGGTAGTTCTACAGAACAGTTAGTGGCTGATAGGCGTGATCAGGTATAATTTCATTCTTAACGGTAGGACGATGAAAGGATTCAATATGTTTGTAGGGGTGATGGCATTCTATGCCGTTCTCTCGTATATTGTAGGACCTCTTGGATTCTATTATTTTGTGGACAAGACCTTGATGAGTGCAGGAAATGGGTTTGTGGTCGGCAGCATTGTCTCTGTTCTTCTCTGGTTCACCTTTCGATCCACTATTCTGTCTAGCTAGGGAGTCGGCTCAAGAAGAGCTCCTTCTGCAGCTCGGCCTCCTCGGGAACACTCTGGTCCCTGCACAGAGGAGCCAGCACCTCTTTGAGAGTTTCCTGGATCTTGGCGCCCAGCTCCTTGCGCTCCGAAATCTTCACGGTCATTTTTATCTTTAGATACAGATCACCGTACGAATTTGTACTATTCTTAAGTGGCATTCCAAGGCCTGTGATACAGTAAATATCATCCGTAAAGGAGGAAGGAGGGATCTCCACATAGAGCCCCTCTTCATAGGCAGGATGTCCTGCAAGTTTGACCTTTGTTCCCATCAAGGCCTCGGCTAAACTCAGGGTGATCTCTGTCTCTAAATGCTGTCCTGCAGCCCCTACCCGTTTCCAACCATTGGTAGAGGCCGATTCAATTGTTAAATGGAGATCTCCTGCCTTCTCGAACTCGGGGACCTCAGAGCAGACCTCCTGGAATTGAAAGGTCTCGCCTTCCTGGGTTCCCGCAGGAATGCGGACCTCCAGAATTCGCTTCTCCTGGACCTTCTTGGAGCCATTGCAGACACCACACGTCTCAACGATTCGGCTCCCCTCCCCATTGCAAGGAGGACAGGGTCCCTGGCTCTGCATCACCATTCCCCCAAAATTGACGGTCTGCATATGGAGGCCTGAACCACCGCATGTACCACAGGGTTCTTTGCGCTTCGCGCCTGAGCCCTGACACGGGCTGCAGGTCTTGCTGCGATCCAGATGGATCTGAAAGGAATGACCGAAATACAATTGGGCCAATGTCAACTTGAGAGCTTCCCTCTTAGGGGGGGCCTTGGGGCCTCTGTGACGCGGCGGCTTCCCTCCTTGCCCAAACATACCAAAGAGATTCCCTATATCAAACGGAAAAGGCATTCCCCCGCCAAAGGGACCCATTCCGCCCTGAGGTTGATCCCCAGGAATCTGGCCCGTCATATCGTAGTGCCTTTTCTTTCCGTCGTCGGAGAGAACCTCATAGGCCTGCTGCATCTGCTTGAAGGTCTCCTCATTGCCTCCCTTGTCAGGATGATGTTTTAGTGCCGCTCTCTGATAGGCCTTCTTGATATCGGAGGTCGATGCAGATCGTTCGAGTCCTAGGAGTTTGTAGAGGTCTTGGCTCATTCTACTTTGTCAAGTTAACAGAACACCTTAGACTCTTTAGGAGGATAAAATTGATTCATAATAAATCCCTTTTAGACAACAACACAACTGATTTACAATGTCAGAACCTCCTAAACCTTGGCCTGTAGCAGATTTTGAAAAATATCGACCTCATCTTACAACCTTTGTAAGAACTATAATGCTACCCCTTCTAGAAGGATCACAGTGTCGCCGTATTATTCTGCGAGCCCCTGTTAAGTGTGGCAAGCGTGAGATTGTTGAGTATATTGCAACTCGCGATCTAATAAATAAGGCAACACGTGTTCACGCCTTCCTTTCTGCCTGGCATCGTGTTGCTGATGAAGATCAACGTGATGAACTTGCTACACAAAATATGACAGTATTCTCTATCACTACACAAAAGAAGGTAAATGACTTCAAAAAGTGGCTAACAAAACAGCTACAGGAAGGAAAGTCTGTAGTACTTCATCTGGATGAATGTGATCACGGTACTGGTTCTAAGCAGATGCTAAGTAAGGTGTGGTCAGATATTCGTAATTCTGGCCGCATCACCAATATACTCTACAGTGCTACACCTGAAGAGGTTCTGTATTCTGGGGAAGTGGAAGATGAGGAGTATCAGGCTATGATAGAAGAATTTATGGGGGAGGGGGAGCATGTAGAGTATACTCCTCCTGAGGGCTATTGTGGCCCTGGGCGTTTCCTTAAAGAGAAACTTGTTCATGAGGCTATCCCTTTCTTTGACAAAAGGGATGATGTGTACACACTCACTTCACAGGGAAAAGAAATTGTTACCCGTCTTCGTGAGGGAATGGCAGTCACACCCTCACGAAATATGATAGTTCTTCGTCTCTCTTACTCACTTATCGGTGGGAAGAAAAAAGATATTAAAGCAAATAAGGCAATCTATCAGTTTCTATCGAATATTTCTGACTTTCCAGAGCTCTCAGACTTTCTTATCGTTGTGGATAAGTCTGATAAAACAGTTGTCAAAAATAGTCGAATCAGTATTGAGAAGATCCAATGGTCAGATCCAAATTACTGGCGGCGGCAGGCATCTGGAATCCCTATTCTTCTGGTAATTGATCAGACTTGTTCTCGATCCACTGAGTGGGCTTGCCATAATCGCATCTTTGCTACACACGATTTCCGCAATATAGTCCAGTATAGTACAATTTCACAGGCACAAGAACGTGTCAATCATTATGAACGCCGATATGGTGGGTTTCAACCGATTCACATATATGGACATACGCGTACATTTAAACTATCGGCTGGTTTAATTGATTATGCAACATTCTTAAAGGATGACTGGAAGAAAAAGAAGATTGATGTACGTACTTTATCCAAGAAGATTGATGTAAGTACTTCACCCGTAAGTACTTCACCCGTAAGTACTTCACCCGTAGAAAAGTACCGTGTCATATCTACCACTACAAATACACTACACTCTTTGTGCCCAGAAGGAGGTCTAGCGGAAGTGGATGCCGATCGTCTTCTACAGACACTTGGTTGTTATGCTGATATAAGTCTTTCAGCACGTATTGCAGGAAGTATTCGTCAAGTTCGCGCCTATGTTGGAAAGTGGGAGGCTGTGACAAAGGATACGTGGGATACTTTCTGGGCAGCCTATCGTGCTGATCCAGCAAATAGTATGGGAGACGATACTGTAAGAAATCCCTTTCTTGCTGCCGAGGAGAAACGTCTTCCAGATGGTACTTGGCAGGGTCAGCATCGTGGCTGGAAAGTTCTGGAGTCTACTGGAACGGATCTATACCAGCGCATTCCAGGGGAACCTCTTAAGAAATTGGATTTAGGAGCTACAGGAGGTAACCGAATAAAGGTGTGTTACAAGAATGCCATTCTGGGTGTCTTTATTGCTCGTTGCACTGGAACACGCTCAATGGACACTCTTCGTGCATTTAATTCGATGTACTGTTGAGAATCTAGACGGTACCGCCTAATATAAAATTAACACTAGTGTTAAAAATCTAATTACGCCTCTTTTTAAAAGAGGCGTAATTAGATTTTTAACGGTAGATCTTTAAACAACCTAAGTACCATACCCTCTTAGTCTCTAATGGCTCACCTCATAGGTCAGCAGTCCGTCTGGACACAGTGTTTAACCCTCTTGGAAACCAGCTGCCATCTGTTTTTAACAGGAGCCCCTGGCTCTGGAAAGACAGCCTTAGTAAAAGAACTCTTGAAGCACTATGCAAGGACACGGAATCGATCCAATCCCACTCTATGGGGTGAAGAATCCCTTGAGGAGTGTATGTTACTGACGCCCGATCAGGACCGTGGCATTCAGACCATTCGCAGCCACGTGGGAATGTTCATTCGCCAAATGGCTCCTCCACCCTCCAACACAACGGACAAGAGGGTCTATCGCTGGGTCATTGTCGACGATGCCGATACGTTTCCTCATATTTCCCAGCAGGCTTTAAGAAGGCCAATGGAGACGTATAGCCATATCACACGCTTTATTTTTATTGGCTCCTCCACGGAGGATCTCATTCCTGCCATTCGAAGTCGCTGTATTCAGTTGTCAATGAACACCTTTGATATGTACGAATACAGCAGCCAATTCCTATCCGTTGTGAAAATGCCCCACTTAGACCTCTTTGATGAAACCATCTGGTCGTGGATTATGAATACCTGTCAGAACAATGTGTCGGATCTGATTCGTCTGTTGCAACTCATACGAGATATTCTGACAACAACCGGTCGAAAGCCTACTGTGACCTTTATTCAGACCATCTGTTCCACGCCGTTTCACCTGGACTTCTTGCCCCTTCTAAATTTCTTAACGGAACGCAATCTGGTAGGAGGCACCTATCAGATTCTGGAGATCTGGAAACGCGGCTACACCTTTGAGGATATTCTGGAGAGTTTTCAGACCATTCACGGGCTCTTTGGGGAAGGCTCTATGAAGGAGAACACATTGGTCCATATCTTTTTGCTAAACGCTTGGATTGCCTATTGTAAGGGCAATACATCCGTTCTATCGCTTCAGAATATCTACTATAAGACTATTCACGACAAGACAATCACCTTTGATTCAAGTTGAGCAGGAACACGAAGCCCCCTGTCGATCAAGTAGCGCACAGCCAAGTCCGATTCCATAATCTGATCCTCGCTCATACGGAGGAACCAGCCAAAGATCTCACGATCCCTCAGCTCGGGCCACAGGACAGGCACATAGACGGCAGTTTCAGGAACTGCAAACGGGAGTTTGCCTTCGGTGCCCGAGGCCAAGACATCCTCGAGTTCGAGGCGCTTGCCACCCTTCTTGCGTCCAAGTTCAGCCAAAAAGTCCACTTGAACTCCTGGATACTTCCCACTTAAAGCCACCCAGTCCCAATTGGCATCGCGGCGGATCTGCTGGCCGCCACCCTTGGCTTCCAGACGGGCTCTGCAGATCTCAGTCCATTCTAAGAACAAGGGTTCCTCGGCCTTCGGGCTCCAGACACAACGGAACCCAGGGACATTTGTACCCTCCTTGCCAGCATAGGTCTCGTTGAGATCCGTGCCGTAGAAGACGATGTGTTCTTTGGATCCAGGACCAAAGGGCTTGATGCAGACAGAATAGGGGTCGAGCCATAAGCCGCCAAACTTGGCCAGAACGGCTGCCCTGATCCACGTCAGTTCTGCCTCATTTACAGGAGCAATCATATTCTGAAGACCGGAAGGAATGGCCTCTAGTCCCAGTAGAGCCGTTAGACCTGCAAGACCATTAATGACTTCGATGCGATAGGTCTCTTGATTCTGAATGACAATTGTTTCGTAGCATAAGTTTAAGAAGGGCTTATTGAGGGCCCGGCTGCTCCTACCTCCAAAGTCATACCATCGCTGAGAATTTACATCACTTGTGTCATAGTAGAGCCATAGGGGTGGTTTTTCTGTGCCTCTCTTAAGCAAATGCTTGTCCATATAGACATTCTCCTCAATGACTTTTCGTGAACGATGAAGTCCGTAGAGACTAGCCACCAGAATTAAAATGGCTATTATAATGCCCAGCTTAGTGGTTGCGTTCATTCCCTAGATACTCGTTTGATAATATTCTATTAATGGGAAACCCTGAAAGGCTGCTAGGACCGCACCGACGCAAAGGATATGGTGCCAGACGTGGCTCGGCATATAATCAAATATGCGGTTTGGATACAGACGTTCGGGGAATCGGCCTTTAAAGAATAGTCCACCTGCCACCAGAATACACAGAGTGCAGTTCAGAGAGGTCTGGACAATTGCATGGAGACGGGGGTCTTCTACAAATAATTTAACATAGGCATAGAGGGGTACCGTTAGAGGTACACACGTTAGAAGAGGAACCAGAAGGCCCCATTCTTGCGCGGCTTTAAAAGGCCCGCAACCGATATGATATACTACAAATAGGATCCAGGCTATTTCAATGCTCAGAATTGTATAGTAGAGTTCTGAAAAATTCAGTAGAATAGAACAGATCAGAAAGGTATCTGAGAAGAGGTGCATTGAATTAATGGCGATTATACCTATAAAATCTAGCCGCCAAGCAAATTGATTGAACCAGGGACTGCTACTATAGAGTGTATGGCCGATGGCAGAGGTAAAGCCCATTGTGGTGGCAGCTGCATAGCCTGTAGCCTCCAAATACCTACAGTCTCCAGAACACGTGGGCTCCTTGAATAGCAGACAGGCCAAGAAATAGAGACCTGGCAGCAGATGTGTATAGATGTTGAGGGTCTCATTATGCCACTGAAAGAGAGTATGGAGCGTCCTACAAGGACCCATGGGAGGTCGATACCCCTCTCGGACATAGGGGTTCACTTCATACCACGGAGGCAAGTCTTTACTTGTTATAAGTCTCATTAGAACAAGTAAGAGAGTTTACTTTAGATTTACACCCGAAAGAAGAGTTCTAGAGCCTCCATAAACCGATAGAAGAGTCCGTGGTGGGACTTTACATAACTCACAGGGATAATCACGGACGGGAAGAAGGGGACAGAATACTGAAAGTGCGTGAAGCGATTTCTAGAATCGTGGTCATTGAGAACCTGGTTGTGCAGCGTATTAAGATACTCCTCCACGTTCTCTAGCGCAGGAAAGACGTGCTCATTGTGAATGGGATCCCTGGAATCATCGTCGTTCGCCACCACCTTGTATCCGTCGTCCTGGTAGCGAATAGAGACTCTGAAATCGCCCCCATTCTCCCTCTGGTACCACAGATGAACCGTCGAATCGAGCCACAGCGTGTTATCGTCGAGGTCTTGGGACATTCTCTACAATACAGACGCGTACAAGCTTTAGACCTGTTTAATAAATTCAACCCCTATCCGTCAATACCAGCTGCTTCATACGATCAAAATACTGCTGCTCGAGAACGCCCTGGCCTGCAGCCCTCCGTTGGCGTCCCTGTTCTCTCATTGCAATCTCCTTCTCGGCACGAGCGAGAGCTTCCTGCTCCTGATGGGACAATGGATCAGGCGCCTTCTCCCGACTCGCTCTATACGAGTCAATGTTTCGGGTTTCCATACGAACATTGGCAACCTTATCGGATATCGTGGACTCACGTGAATAGGCGTCCTTCAGATCTGAGAACCGTTCCTTGGAATTGGGGGCGGGTGTGAAACTATCAGGACGTTCACGGCCCAACTCGAGGCCCATCGAGGGAGCCAGAGTTAGAGCCATTGCTGCAGGATGGATTATCTGGTTCTGCGCTCGTCCTGCATTCTGCCGCTTGGCCTCGTCATCAAACATTGAGTTGAAGACATCCCGATTGAATTTGCCACTGAACTTGGGACTGGCCTTATCCGTCATTTCATTCTTGAGCCAATCCCCGTAGCCATCGTGATCAGGGTCCGTCATATGGGTCTTCTCAAACATCTGGTTGAAGGCATTCATATCGAGGTTCTTGGGATTCAGCTTGACGGGCTCCAGATGCTGCCAGGCTTTGGACTCCTCCGTTCGGCCTGAGGTTAAGGCCGTGGGCGCCTCGACCTCCTTGAGAGCCCCTGTTCGTCCTCCTTGGATTCGCTTCAAAATCTCTGTTAAATACGCAAAGGCCCTGGTAATGGCTTCGAACTGGTCTTCTGTGCCGCCCTTGTCTGGATGGGCCTTTAAAGAGGCTCTCTTATACGCCTTCTTGAGTGATTCTTCTGTCAGAGCCACTTCTTCTTGGATCCCAAGAACTTCTAGGCAACTTGAGAAGTAGGACACCATTTTCTGCTGAGGGGTCTTTGCCACTTGGTTCCAAGAGCTTACGGGCTTCTCTTGGAACTGCTGCATCTGTGTTTGAGGCTTGCTTGTGTGCAGCTCAGGCTTGGGAAATACAACAGGATTCTGGAACTGATTCATCAGAGTTCTAGGGACTTGAGGTTGTTGTTGCGACTGTTGCTGAGCTATTACAGATCCACTCTCACCCGGAAGAGGAGGCCCTACGCCCCCACTCTGCACGGTACTGATATAGTTGAGTAGGTAACTATAGACACCGGCTCGCTTGGCGGTCTGGATATATTCAGGTCCGGCAAGACAGGTCTGAATCATCTGGACCCGAAGATGCGGATTTTTAAGCTGCAAGACATTGGTATATATGCGTACGTGGGCCTTGTCAAAGGCATCCATACTGACGCCGTTGCCCATCCTCTGCTAATCCTCATTAAAAAGGTGTGTATATATTCGCGCGCTAAAGTAGAGAATGAGCGGTAGTAATCCTGGACCTGGTATACCCCCTCCTCGTCCTATTAATCCGAATGCGAGTGATCCTAAATCTATGAGTTCTAATGTTAAGAGTTCTAATGTTAATAGATCTACAAGTGTTGCTCCTGAAAGTGGAGGTACTGGAAAGAAGAATGGAGAAGGATTTTTATCCAGTTTTTTTAGTATTTTTGGATCTTCTACTACACCTCCTGCTACCCCTCTTAAATCAATGGGTGGCCGTCGTAAGGGCCGTGGTGGTTGCTGGAACATGAAGACCAAGCGGTCCAAGAAGCGGCGTTCCACAAAATCCAAGAAATCTAAGAGGAGTAACAAATAGGGATGGGATTGATCGGTGATATTCTGACATTACCTTTACGGATCATTAAACTACCTCTTAAGATCTGGGCTCTGCCAATACGGCTCCCTATGAGGCTTATCTTTGGTTCTAAGAAGGATCAGGCAGAAGCACAGATTGCCAAGGACAAGGCGGACAAGGAAGCAGAGAAGGCGGCCTTTGAAAAAGAGAAGAAGGAGATGCGGGAAAAAGCAGGGGGGCCTGTGCCGTTCTTTATGTCCGGTAATCCTGATGATATGGCAACCGTCTGCAAGTTTCTGCCTGCGGATCTAAAGGATGAAAAGGTCAAGAGCATCTGCGCAGCAGCAAAGAAGAGTGGAGGCTCGAGGAGGGTTAAGCAATCAGGGAGGCGATTTACACGACGGATCAAAAAGATTCTAAGGAGGAAGTAGAGGAGATGGGAAATGCTCAAAGTGGGGAAAGTATTCAAAGAGCAATGCCTGAAATAAGGAGGCAGAAATTGTTTACACCTGCAGAGATGTTTTATATCACTAATAATCCAGTAATTAAAAATAAACAAACATTAATATCTAGAATTTTATATGAATTAAGTGTACTTATAAATAATCAAAAGAGTGCATCACCTGATGATTTACAAAAACGTGATCTATATGTCAAAATAATTAAAACCCTTATAGCAAAGACTTCTGTCCAACCAGGTACAGTTATTACAATAGATCCAGAACTTATAACTAAAATAAAACAAACATTCGGTGAAGGAGATTATACACAAACTATCCTAAAAGAATTAAATGTGACAGCCAGCACAACTATAACACCACAGCAAATTACACTTGAAACACCTAAGATATTATCTATGTGTAATGCTCCATCTAGTGTTAAAAAAATTTCTAAAATTGGTGAAATAACGTGGGAACGTATGTGTGATACTATAGATGGAAAAAATGTTGTTGTTAATCCTTCCTTGAAACAAGGACAGTATGGTGGCCGTCGTAAACGATCTAAGAAATCCAAAAAGAGCCGCAAGCAAAAGAAGAGTCGCAAGCATAAAAAAACTCGTCGTCACAGGTAGTGCTTAGCACTAGTACCGCCTAATATAAAATTAAGCAACTGCTTAATTTCATTATAACAGGTAGGGATGGTCTACCAACCAAAGCGCTATTTTTCTGGGCTCAATAAAACACAGAAAAAGGCAAAAATAAAGGAAATGAAACACTTTGGCAAATATCATTGGACCGATCCAAAGGCTTATACTGGCTTCAAGACGGACACCTATGTCAAGTCCAAGCCGTCCAACTATACCCGTCGATTCAAGAAGATCTTCCCCGAGGCTCTATCCTTGGAACAAAAGGCCAAGGCCACAGGGGTTCCCCTTAAATACATTAAAGAATCGTATAATCGTGGAATGGCAGCGTGGCGCACAGGGCACAGGCCCGGTGCAACCGAACAGCAGTGGGGCTACGCCCGTGTCCACTCGTTTCTCTTAAAAGGAAAAACATATCACACCACCAATTCCGATTTAGCGCGGAACGCCAGGAAGACCTCCAAGAAGGCCCGCAAATGGTTCGACTCTATGAAAGAATAGCCTTAACCTCATAGATGGACGGAATCGGGATCTTGGCCTCGCATTCCCAGAACCAGCGCTTCCCGACCGACTCAAAGTGAAAGGACTTGGGGAACAGGTAGGGAGCCTTCTGCATCAGCATTTGATGCTTCAGACTGGGGATAAGATGCCACGAGGCAGGCGGCAGTACCAAACAGAGCTGTTCCACAGGGAGAATCTCTGAACCCCTGACAACCAAGGGCACATCAGAAGGCCCCTTATACGCCACTAGCTCCGACCACAAAGGTGGCACATCCCACGCATAGTGCCAGTTGTAGCAGATCTCCTTGCCCCTGTAATAGTTCCAGATCCAATGAAGTCCCTGCATATACACTTGACAGGTATCTACAATAGACGCCTTGTCCAAGAATCGATCTCTGTACACCCTTTTCCAATCAGCAACAAGATGCCCGTTTGCGAACAAGCAGGCCTCCTCTTTCTGGGACAGAGCCCAATTCAGATCTCCGATAGGTAGCCCGTCATAGGCACGCCCCTGGGACAATTTCCGCTTCACAAAGTGTTCGATCCGATATTCTTCATTCAACGCCAATAGCCGCAAGAGTTCTGCAAGACCTAGAGGGTCTATGTTGTCATCCAAGCCAACTAAAGGGATTCCTTTGGCCTTTAGAGACCCCATCACATCCATTAGTGCATCGTGTCCGTCCTCCCGCATTTTTAGTCCTAGGCTGGACGGCAGAAAGTCATTGCCCAAGAACGACATTGCACAGCAGTAGTCACGAATACAAGTGTCTTCTGAAATGACAGTTCGAAGTCCATCAATGGAGAACCACTGGAACTGCTCCTCTCCAAAGGCATCGCGGACCATTGCACCCTCCTCGACCTCTTCTCGGAACAGCCAAATGGATGTCTCTTTGCCAACTGTCTTCAATGTATCCTGTGTCAACAAGGACAGCACAATCAGGTCTGCATCAAGACCATAGACACCGTGCGATCCTGCGCCGACCTCCCGAATCTTGGCCATCACCTTGTGTTCTCCCTCGCCAGGCTCATCGGAACTGCTCAAGGTCCAGCCGCGCTTGGATCGACACAGAGCCTCCAGCATCTTCTTCAAAGACGCCATAAAGGCCGTGCCAGGCGTAATGGCGTTCGTGTCCCAGCGTTCCTGGCCCGCCACCTGGCCCTCCGCGAGTCCATTTGCTGAGAGCCAAGAGGACTTAAAGCGCCGAAGCCTCTGCTGGCGCATCTTGGCCATCGGCACGACCCCGTCGATTGCAATATAAACCCCTTTTAAAGGCTTGACTTCTGCCACCACTTTTTTTGTGTAAGTTCCGATCTCCTGAAGGAATTGCTGTTCCCACGCAACTTGATTGGCCTTGGTATACGGCTCTAGACGCCTGAGTGTATGATAGATCAGACAGTTAAAGTCCATCCAGAGCCAATCAATCGTTCCTGGATGCCCTTTTTGAACAAGTGTTCTATGGGTTCTAAGTAATTTTCGATAATAGGATGGGATTCCCATTGGTTAACTCACTATTCATAATAGGATTCGTTCTTTAGTTCCGTCAACTTTATATTGGACTATACAGATAGGGATGTCACAACCGACAGGGGCACTTGGAACACTGCAAAATTCCAACTTTGATATATTCTATAAAACACTAGTACAGCCCATTTTTGATTCTACATTTGAACTTGAGCGTCTATTTCCCGATTCTATTCTCTTTGGATCCCTTCTGCTCTATGTGATTACCCAGAACCCCTCGTTCGGTGTTCTGTCTCTATTCTTTATTGAAACGTCTCTGGCCCACAAAATTGTATCCTTTGTATTTGAAAAGTCCTATGGAAAGGCCCCGTCCACAAATAAGTCTGATGCGGATATAATCAAGTGTCGTTCCGGTTTCAAAGCCTCGCGCCTAGAATGGGAGCGGATTCCTGCTTTCCAAGGGAATGGCTATCCGTCGATCAGTGCCTTCTTCTGGGGATCTCTTGTATCCTATATGGCAGGTGCAAATTACTCATTCTCCCAGGTTCTGTCTAAAATGAATCAACAGTGGTGGCCCCGAACGCTCTTTGCAACGATTGGCATTGTTCTCCTGACAATTCTTTTTCTAGTGGGGCGCATTGGATCGTGCGAGCCTATGAGTGAAGTATTCGTTGGACTTATTGTAGGACTTGTATGTGGCATCTTATTTTATTATATAAATATCAGCCTATTTGGACTTGATGCAGTCAATTTCAACGGTCTTCCCCTTCTTGTAAATAAGACAGACCAAGGCTCCACTATCTATGTCTGTGGTCCTCCTGAGATGTAGCCGCGGCTTAATTTTATATTAGGCGGTAATAGGGATCTATGGAGATTGGCAAAACAAATCTGTTTACAATTGCATCGGATATTCGCTATTTCATACTTACGGGTCTAGAGACGCTACCCCTTACAATTGCCGGAACATTCCTTGTTATTGGCCTTTTTGTAGGAAATTATGCAATGTTGTTCTTTTTAGTGGGATATCTACTATTAGTTCCATCCGCTGCATTTGCGATTAATACGATCAATAGTATTGTAAGGAGTATGGCAAAGTGGCCCAAGGAATTTTCCTGGGGTGGAAAGGATATGGATGCGTGTAATGTAGTCACAGGCTTTGGAACATCAGGAATCGGTCGTGATAAATATGATATGGCTGTGAGCTATTGGATGGCAATGGTAGGATTCTTTATCGGATACATATTTACCAATGCGTGGTCACTGTATGAAAAGCCCTCCGCCTCAGGCACCGATCCTGATCCAAGGATCGCCTCAGGCGTGACTCTTCGCCAATCTCAGAGTATCACTGCAATGGTCCTCATATTAATTCTTGCGGTCTCGGTCCTCTATATGCGGCTCTTTTATAGCAGTTGTGATTCTTGGATGAGTTTAATCCTCTGTGGCGGATTTGCAGGTATTGGCTACTGGTGGTACACGATCCTGTCCTCGATTGGCGAGGATCGCCTCTCCGATCTCTTTGGAATTGCCAATCGTCTAATGACCCCTTCGGCCCTTGTCAATGCACCCTATGCGTGCTTGCCGCAGACTTAGAAAATCAATAGAATAAGCTCCTCCATTAATCGCAGAACACGCAAAGAGTCATCCCGCGTCATTAAATGCAGGATCATTCCTCGGCGCATATGTTCCGTTAGTGTCTTTTTCCACTGAACCATCTCTGCTTTTGTGCTTACTTCGTACCGAGCCAGTTGTTCCTCTGTAAAATCCAAAGGCTGTCCTTTTCCTGATCTGACTGTATTATGAAATGTGTAGAACCACTGTTTCATTGCAGAGCCCCATTCAATGCCCTTTTTGTCAAAGAGGGCCAACCAGGTCCGCGATTGAATATATTCGTTGTAGTGTTTTTGACACAGGGGACACGGAATGGTCGAGCGAAAGGCAAGTAGCATTGTGCGCCAGAGCCGTTTCTCCTCGGATTCAATAGAGACGCCGGCTCGAACTCCTGTTAATCGCCCCGTTCTCGCCGCAAGAGAATGAAAAATAGACCAGAGTGCAGGCCCCCATACTTGAATGACAGGGCCTTCCATTACCTGAAAGAATCTAATTAGGTTTAGATTCTTTCATGTAAATTTGAGCCCCTTATGACCTATTCAATACCAGTTAGCCAAATGAATCGCGAATACAAAGTCAATCGGCTTCTATGGGAAACCTTAGAAGCCACCCTCTTGGCCCACGGAAAGCGCTTTGTAAAGGATATGGCCCAGACCCTGTTGGTCGACGAAAAGGTGTTGCTGCGACACGTCTTCCCCTCCAAGGAGGTCTTTAAGGTCAGCATTCAGGATTCGGAAGTCGCCCAGTGTATGGCCTTCAAGCCCCTCACAGAGACTGTGGCAAGTCGCTGCAGAGAGCCCGTGCAAACGGGTAGTCCCTTCTGCCTCCATCATCAGCATCACCGACCCCTCCTTGGATCCGAATCACACCCTGTTCGTCGGTTACAAGATGCAGCGGATCGCCCGCCCCTCTGGCTTCTGCCCGATCAGACCGTCATTGATTCAGAGGGAGTTCTGAGAGGGTCCCTCGTCCATCATAAGTTATTCTTGATAACCTAAACAGAGATCCCTATTTTTAGATACCGCCTAATATAAATTTAAGCCCCCCACCCATTATGGGTGGGGGGCTTAAATTTATATTAGCACTAGTGTTAAGAATCTTATTACACCTCCACCTAAAGTGGAGGTGTAATAAGATTCTTAACGGTAACGGCTCCATGAAGCTACGTGAGCTCAGAAAGCAGAGAGATGCTCGTCACCAGAAACAGATCGAGAAACGACGAAATGCGAATCGGCGATCCAAGAAATTGAATTCTCTATGTATAGCAACCCCATTTGTATTTGATCCCAAGATAGTATTTGTCCAACCGCATACGTGGCTCTTATACCGTTGTTTTGAGAAATCCTTGCGACTACGTTTGGATGATCTGGCACACTATGAGATGACCAAATCGGTCTTTCCAGCTCTCACGGAAGCCATTCAACGAGAGTATCTTATAGAGGCTCGTCTACGTTGGCAGTTCAAGCGACTCCTCAATGCCTGGCTTCGCTATCGAATGAACAAGAAGTCCTCTGATTTCATCGATCCGATTACACTCAATCCCATCCTACACCCTATTCGTATCTATGATGTCAGTAAGCGGCGTTCCTATGTCTTTGAGGCAGATTCACTCAATAAGGCTATCAAGAAGAACTTGTATGCGCACCAGTATACTATTCCTGTACCTAAAAAGCCTGTTAATATTCTAACGAACAAACCCTTTACGTATGTCCAGCTCGTCTCTATTCACGATCAGCTTCTGAGCACTCGATCCAGAATTGAGGATTTTGCACTGTTTCGTAAATGGCAATTCCAATTGGATACCTGGAAGCACTATATGTATAATCATATCTATTTCGCGGGTGTCAAGGATGAGTTGTACAATTTTCAGAGTATGGAGGGTCGTGATATGTTGGAGGATTTTATTAAGGATATGATAATTTTTGTCAAGATGCCATCGACAGAACTCTTTGAACTTGTGATTACAAATGCGGTTCATTGGTATCCTGAACATATCCTTTTACAGCAACTCCGAAGTTTGTGTCTGAAAAGCTATGAATCTAATATCTTTGAGTTGGATATTGGAGTGCTTATTGCCACACGATTTACAGGTCTGTTTAGACTCCAATGTCCTTTATGGGATCAGGTGCTTGATCGAATGAAGGCCGATTCAGATGCTGAACGGCAAATGGAAGATGCAGATGTGATAATGACTTAGAATCGAATTCCTAATTAGAATGTCAACGGACATATCAGGGGCCCTTGTTCTAAGTCACGGTATAAAAAAGAATCGCCGAATTAAAGACGTAAAGGTCATTATTGATGAGGAGTACAATGATAAGGACTATATTATATCGACATCGTTGGATATTTTGGCTCTGTATATCAAGGGCCAACGAGTACTCTATACAGAAGCCAAGGTCTATTGTGAACAGCAGCTGAATATGCTGATGTTACCGGCTATTTTTTTGTCTGCTGTTTGCACCGTTCTGAGTGTATCACTGAAAGATATGATGGAGGGTGGTTATATTGTATCGGGTCTTGCCGCATTCAATTCCTTTCTGTTGTCTATCATCTCTTATTTGAAGCTGGATGCCAAAGCGGAGGCGCACAAGACGAGCGCCTATATGTACGACAAGTTGGGCTCCATCTGTGAGTTCAATTCAGGGAAGATTATGTTCTTTAAGGAAAAGGATGATCAAGAGGATATTCTGAAATTGGTGGCGGATGTGGAAACTAAAATTACGGAAATCAAGGACACCAATAAGTTTATTCTACCCGAAGTGATTCGATTTCGCTACAAGGAATTCATATCACAGAATCTCTTTTCGACGGTCAAGAAACTGCAGATCGATGATCTGATTCTTAAAACGGAACTCAAAGCCCTCTTGAATCGCGTGGATACTTTGAAAGAACAGGTAGAAACTGATTCATCTGTTCAGACTGGATTAGACGAGGCTATAAAGTTGAAGGAGAAGAAGATCATTGAGATTATTGAATTACGCAAAGAGTATATTAAGCTCAACGATGAGTTTAAGAAACTTATGGATGAGCAAATTGGAAATGCCAGTCGTCGATGCTGCTGGAGATGCACGCGGTGGCTCAAAACATAAATGTTAACTCTTGATAGAGTTATTATGAATGCAGTGGCGGTCTTTCAACAACCAACTATTCAAGGACACGCGACGGCAACTTTAGAAAATGGGAAAACGCGCTTACGTGCAACCTTTACCAAGTTACCCAAGGGCAAACACGGCTTCCATATTCACAGAGCCGGTGATCTGAGAGGGGAGGGCTGTGCAGGAGCGTGTGAACACTTTCATGTAGGTCCACCTCAAGATCACGGTTCCAAACCAGGTACAAAGGGCCCTCGTCATACAGGGGATCTCGGAAACATCGAGCACACGGGCATCACCTACAGTTATTTGATTGCAGGGATAACGCCCCAAGATCTCTTAGGCCGAGCCTTGATTATTCACGAAGACGAAGATGATCTGGGCCGAGGTGACTTTCCCGATTCCAAGACTACGGGGCACTCGGGCGCAAGGATCGGCTGTGCTATCTTTGGTCGCACAGATTGCTCTAAGAAGGGGGCAACCCGAAAACGGCGAGCCACTTTGTAACAGTGGCCTGATCTTTCGTTGGAATGTGTTCCGAGTCTAATATCACACACCTATCCGTGTTAAACTTGGAATATAATTCATTGGATGCGTAGTCCATAAAGGTTCCCAGTGTATTGTCCAATCGGCTACAAAAGAACATTGCATTGGATACTTGGAGTTGATTTGCAATATCTTTGAGAGTGGCAGTATCGGAGATGACTAATGATGTTATTTCACCAGAGGGGAGTTCAATTGTAATAGTGGGCATTTATAGTACCGTTAAGAATAAAATTACGCCTCCACCTTAGGTGGAGGCGTAATTTTATTCTTAACACTAGTGCTAATATAAAATTAAGCCCTCTGCATTTAATGCAGAGGGCTTAATTTTATATTAGGCGGTACTGTTAAGAATCTAATACATCTCCACTTTAAGCGGAGATGTATTAGGCAATAAACTCATTTAGAGTGCAAGCCATTCAAGGGGGATCCGGCGACGCTTTACAGAACTAGAAGAGCCGCCTGTGGATGTAGAGCCGCCGGTGGATGTAGAGCCGCCAGTGGATGTAGAGGAAGAGCTTGAGCTAGGAGGACTCGATGTAGGGGGACTCGAACTAGGGGGAC
>Ga0114962_10001527_pt1 | contig 19923 bp, 20 predicted proteins | sample C_130820_MF_Meta_FD_87017 | JGI IMG/M metagenome (GOLD analysis project Ga0114962, IMG submission 87017) | Freshwater microbial communities from Lake Croche, Canada to study carbon cycling - C_130820_MF_MetaG | ecosystem: Environmental > Aquatic > Freshwater > Lake | place: Lake Croche, Canada... | reverse complement strand
GCAGTTGATGAAAGATCAAAGATGGCGTGTGCGCGAGTGATCAAGTACACACCAGCGGTAACCATCGTTGCCGCGTGGATTAGTGCCGAAACCGGTGTCGGGCCTTCCATGGCATCAAGCAACCAGGACTGCAATGGGAACTGCGCGCTCTTACCGCAAGCGGCTAGAAGTAGCGCAAGACCGATCCAGGTGATCTGACCGTGTGAAGCCGAACCAGCAGCTGAAGCGACGCCACCGAAAGTGACAGTGCCGAAAGTAGTCACCATCAACATGACCGCAATCGATAGACCAACGTCACCGACGCGGTTAACCACGAATGCCTTCTTGCCGGCCGCGGCCGCGGAAGGCTTGTGCTGGTAGAACGAAATCAACAAGTAGGACGCAAGACCTACGCCTTCCCAACCTACGTACAGCAAGAGGTAGTTGTCGGCAAGAACCAACAGCAACATCGCAGCCACGAACAGGTTGAGGTATGCAAAGAAACGACGGCGATTCTCATCGTGTTCCATGTACCCAATTGAGTAAATATGGATGAGCGTGCCGACGCCAGTGATGAGCAGAACGAACACCATCGACAGTTGATCAATCTGCAAGTCGAAAGGAACCTTAAAGCTCCCGACTGCAATCCAGTCGAAGAGATGCTGATGAACAGCACGTTCTTCGCTTGGACGACCAATCATCTGGATGAACAATGTCACGCCGACGAGGAATGAAGATGCCGACATCAGTACGGCAAGGAAGTGGCCCCACGCATTCGTGCGACGTCCACCAAGTAGCAGAACGGTCGCACCAAAAAGTGGCAATCCAATGAGAGCGGCAGTCATACCTATTCCTTAGTACTTAAGCAGACTGGCTTCATCAATTGAAGCCGAGCGACGGGTACGGAAGATTGTCACGATGATGGCGAGACCGACTACAACTTCAGCGGCGGCAACAACCATGACGAAGAAGGCAGCGATCTGACCATCAAGAGTTCCAGTGGTGTGAGCGGCACTAACGAAAGCTAGGTTCGCTGCATTCAGCATCATTTCAACGCTCATGAAGACGATGATGGCGTTGCGACGAACGAGAACGCCGAATGCACCAATGGTGAAAAGGATCGCAGCAAGAGCTAGGTAGTTGTTCGGATTCACTTGGTCACCTCTGGTGTTTCTGACTCAACTTCACCCGTTGTCCGGAATGCAGTTGGAAGTGAGATTTCGGAAATCGTGCCATCAGGCAACAACGCCGGCGTATCAACCGAGTTGTGGCGTGCCATAACGCCCGGTGTTGGCAGTGGTGTTGGATGGCCAGTCAGCGTGCGCTCGCGCTGCAACTCGTCTTGTGTCTTGCGTGGCTTCCACGTTTCACGATGCGCCAAGATCATGGCCGCGATGACAGCAGTGATAAGTAGTGCCGATGTGACTTCGAAGGCCAAAATGTAATTGCTAAAGACTGGCTTGGCGAGCGCCTGCAAGTTGCCGCCGGCCTCAGTGTTAACACCAGACAGGGTCACTGCAACTGGAGCCACACCACTTGTCACACTAGAAACCAAAAGGCCACCGAAAGCGAGAGCAAACAGTGTGGCAAGAACGCGCTGACCCTTAATGGTCTCAAGAAGTGAATCGGATGAATCAACGCCGACAATCATGAGAACGAAGAGGAACAGCATCATGACTGCGCCGGTGTAGACCACAATCTGCGTGGTGCCAAGGAAAGGACTTTCGAGCGAGAAATAAAGAACAGCAAGGTTGACCATAGTGAAGGCAACCCAAAGTGCACTGTGAACTGCTTTACGCGAGATCACCATGCCCACTGCACCAGTCACAGCAAAAATTGCAGTGATCCAGAAAACAAGCTTTTCACCAGTCATTAATCTTCGGCCTTCACATTCGCAGCAGCGCCCTTGACATTGCCTTCGTAGTAATCCTGAGCACTAGTTCCAGGTGCCATGTCATGCGGCGGAAGTTCCATGCCCGCAAGCAGCGGAGCAAGCAGGTCTTCCTTGGTGAAGATCAACTTCTCACGAGTTGAATCAGCAAGCTCATACTCGTTGGTCATTGTGAGCGCGCGGGTTGGGCACGCCTCAATACAAAGACCACACATGATGCAACGTAGGTAGTTGATCTGGTAGACGCGGCCGTAACGCTCGCCGGGTGAGAAGCGCTCTTCTTCGGCGTTATCTGCACCTTCTACATAGATGGCATCTGCCGGGCACGCCCAAGCACAAAGTTCACAGCCGATGCACTTCTCAAGACCATCAGGGTGACGGTTGAGCTGGTGACGACCATGGAAGCGAGGCTTTGGTGGAAACTTGTCGCGCTCTTCTGGGTACTGCTCGGTAGTGACCTTCTTGAACATCGACAAGAACGTGACACCGAATCCCCGCACAACTTGCGGCAACTGAGGCATTACTGATCCTCCCCTGCATTGATACCAGTAGCCGGCACGGTTACCGGAACATGGCGTGAAACTACGAGACCTTCTTGGCCTGGCATTGGTGGAACTGGGAAACCGCCTGCGAATGCATCGAATGGCTTATCGTCACGAATTCGCGCTTGCTCAGCGAGGAGTTCGTCACGCTTAGCTTTACGAACTTCGAGAACATACGAAATAACCACACCAACAAGCAGTATGAGACCGGCTCCGAGTAACAACGCCCGTGAATTAACACTGTTCGAATTGCGGAGGTAGCGAGCCACTGACACGATCAAAATCCACACGATTGACGATGGGATAAGTATCTTCCAACCGAACTTCATGAACTGGTCGTAACGCATACGTGGAAGTGTGCCGCGCAGCCAGATGAAGACAAATAGGAATACAAAGACCTTGCCGAAGAACCACAGCATTGGCCACCAACCAGTGTTGGCTGCGGACCATGCTGAAATCGGCCAAGGGGCACGCCATCCGCCAAGGAACAGCGTGGTCGCCATGGCAGAAACTGTCACCATGTTGACGTATTCGGCCAAGAAGAACAGCGCGAACTTCAGCGATGAATACTCAGTGTGGAAACCACCAACAAGTTCGCCTTCAGCTTCAGGCAAATCGAAAGGTGCACGGTTCGTCTCGCCGACCATCGCGATTGTGTAGATCACGAATGATGGAAGCAGGAGAACGATGTACCAGACTTTTTCTTGTGCTGCCACAATCTGTGATGTCGACATTGACGAGGCGTAAAGGAAAACCGAAACAAATGAGAGGCCCATGGCAATTTCGTAGCTGATCATCTGAGCGCTAGAGCGCAGACCACCAAGCAGTGGGTACGTCGAGCCTGACGCCCAACCGGCAAGCACGATGCCGTAGATACCGATAGATGCGATGGCCAATACGTACAGAACAGAGACTGGGAAGTCAGTGAGCTGCAACGGTGTCTGCTGTCCGAAGATGGACACAGTTGGACCTAGCGGGATTACTGCAAAGGTAAGGAAAGCGGTAGTCGCTGAGATGACCGGTGCAATGCAGTACACAGCCATGTGCACGCCTTTAGGAATGATTTCTTCCTTGAGAGCGAGCTTGATGCCGTCCATAAGTGACTGCAATAAACCGAACGGACCTACGCGGTTTGGACCAATACGCATCTGCATGCGACCTACAACGCGACGCTCTGCCCAAATGGTCATGAGAGTCATAACGACCATGATGACGAAGATGCCAAGCACCTTAAGAAGTGAAATCCAGATGTTGTCCTGGCCGAAAATCGTAAGGTCGCCCGTGGCGCCTGCGCGAACTAACGCACTCATGCGGCTCCTCCTGAATTGACGTTAACCACAGTGCCAGATGGCAAGTTCAGTGCAGCGCCCTCGCTGTTGGCTGGCAGCCACACAACACCATCAGCCATGCCACCAGTAACGATGACTGGAGCAGATGCTGATTTTTCGCCGAGTGAGACAGTGGCTATCGCACCATCAACCAAGTTCAAGCTTGCAGCAGTTGCCGGGCTGACTCGGATGACAGCAACACGCGCAGTGGCCGCCAAGTATGGTTCGCCTTCCTGCAATGTGCCCTTATCCAACAAGTGACGCCACGTGCTCAACACTGCCTGCTGAGCACCAACCGTTGGAGTGCTTGCAGTGCCGGCTACTAGAGCTGGGGCACCCAACGTGGCATTGGTGTCAGACAATGCAAGGTCCATGTGGAACTCGCGAGCAAGTTCGCCAATTACTGCCGCATCGCTGAGTGAACCTGGGGTTGGCACAACCGTGTTGAATGAACGCTCGCGGCCCTCCCAGTTAGTGAATGTTCCGCTCTTCTCAGCGACCACAGCCACTGGAAGAACAACATCCGCACGTTCGGTGACTGCACAGTGACGAGTCTCAAGTGAAACAACGAACTGTGCACGATCGATTGCTGCTTCAAGATCACCATCAACGTCGTGAGTATCAACACCAGCAATGAGCAGACCCTGAATGTCAGAACCGGTTGCGGCAATGATCTCGGAAGTGTTGCGACCACCAATTGGAAGTAGACCAGCATCAACTGCGCCACGATCGCCAGCGCGACGTGGAACCCATGCCAATTTTGCACCAGTCGATGCGGCGAGTTCAGCAACGGCAGTCAAAAGACCTGGCGTAGTTGCTGCACGTTCACCGACCAGAATCACGCTGGTTGCAGACAGATGATCAGCAGCACTCTTAAGCGCAGCAACTTCAGTAGCTGGAGATGCGGCAAGAAGTGTGCCCTTCATCTTGGCAAGACCTGCGGTTACATAAGGCGCAATAGCAAATACCTTCGTGCCAGTCTTGAGCGCAGCCTTACGCAGACGCAAGAACACGATTGGTGACTCATCTTCAGGTTCAAAGTTGACCAAAAGAACGGATGAAGCAGCCTCAAGATCACCGTAAGTAACACCAAGACCCTTACCAGCAACATGGTTAGCCAAGAACGCAGTCTCTTCATCACTTACTGCGCGAGCACGGAAATCGATGTCGTAAGTCCCGAGAATGTAACGAGCAAAGATGGCATACGCTTTTGCATCCTCGTTGGTCAGACGACCACCTGTAAGAACGCCAGTTGACGCGGCAGTTGCGGCTAGACCCGCGGCAGCAACACGCAGTGCTTCTGGCCATGAGGCTGGAACAAGGTTGCCATCTTCATCGCGGACAAGCGGTGTGGTCAGACGGTTTTCCTTGGCATACAAGAACGCAAAGCGACCCTTGTCACAGTTCCACTCTTCATTCACTTCTGGGGCATCCCACGCAAGGCGACGCATCACAGTGCTGCGGCGAACGTCAGTACGAAGTGCACAACCAGCAGCACAATGCTCACAAGCAGTCGGAGCACTGATCAAATCGAATGGGCGTGAACGGAAACGGTACTTCGCACTCGTGAGAGCACCCACTGGACAGATCTGAATGGTGTTACCAGAGAAATAAGAATCGAATGGCTGATCTTCAGAAATACCGACCTGCTGCTTTGCGCCACGTTCCAAAAGATCAATGAACGGATCGCCAGCAATCTGATCAGCAAAGCGAGTGCAACGAGCACAAGAAACACAACGCTCACGGTCAAGAAGAACCTGTGCGCTGATGCTGATTGGCTTCGGGAAAGTGCGCTTTGCCCCATCGAAACGAGTCTCGCCGCGACCGGTGGTCATAGCTTGATTCTGAAGTGGGCACTCGCCACCCTTGTCACACACTGGGCAATCAAGTGGGTGGTTGATGAGCAAGAACTCCATCACGCCGGCTTGTGCCTTCTGCGCTACTTCACTGGTGTGCTGAGTCTTGATGACCATGCCATCAGCAACTGGAACAGCACACGAAGGAACTGGCTTTGGCTGACCTTCAACTTCGACCAAGCATGCACGACAAGCGGCGACTGGTTCTAGAAGTGGGTGATCACAGAAGCGTGGGATTGCTGTGCCAAGCATTTCAGCCACGCGAATGATAAGCGTGCCAGCTGGAACTTCAACAGCTACACCATCGACTGTTACTGTCACGGTTTGAACGGTTACGGTCATAGTGAGGCTCCGGCAAATACTGTGGCGGCTGTTGGATCGTATGAATCATTCGCAGGCGTGTGCGTTGCTTGCACGAATTCATCGCGGAAGTGCTTCAGCGCTGCCGGGAATGGAGTCGCAGCTGCATCGCCAAGTGCGCAGAATGAACGGCCAGCAATCTGGCCACACAATTCAACAAGCTTGTCTAGGTCTGCCTCGGTGCCATGACCTTCTTCAAAGCGATGAAGTACATCGCTGATCCAGTAGGTACCTTCACGACAAGGTGTGCACTTGCCGCACGACTCGTGCTTGTAGAACGCGAGCCAGCCAGTGACTGCGCGCACTACTGAAGTTGTGTCATCGAAGATCATCGGCGTGCCCGTGCCAAGCATTGAACCAGCCGCAGCGATGTCTTCATAGGTCAATGGAGTATCAAGAAGATCAGGGGTCAACATTGGAACAGATGACCCTCCTGGCAACCAGAACTTGACCTTGTGACCATTGCGCACACCACCAGCATGCTCAAGAAGTTCAGCCATCGTGATGCCTAGAGGTGCTTCGTAGATTCCTGGACGATTAACGTGACCGGAAACCGCGAACAACTTAAAGCCAGGTGACTTTTCGGTACCGAATGACTTGAACCAATCAACACCGTTGTTGACGATGTGTGGGATGTTTGCAATCGTCTCGACATTGTTCACACATGAAGGTGATGCATACAAACCAGCAACAGCTGGGAATGGTGGCTTCAAGCGTGGCTGGCCGCGCCGACCTTCAAGTGAATCAAGCAAAGCTGTTTCTTCACCACAGATGTAAGCGCCAGCACCAGCATGCAGAACAAGTTCAAGATCGAAACCTGAACCCATGATGTTCTTGCCAAGATAACCAGCGGTGTAAGCCTCACGGATTGCAGCCTGCACTCGACGGAATACATGTGGCACTTCACCGCGCAGGTAGATAAATGCATGATTGGCTCGCATCGCATAAGCCGCGATGATCACACCTTCAATAAGTGAGTGTGGGTTGGCGAGCATAAGCGGGATGTCTTTGCAGGCACCTGGCTCTGATTCGTCAGCATTAATGACTAGGTAGTGCGGCTTGCCATCATTCTGCGGAACGAACGACCACTTCAAACCAGTTGGGAAGCCTGCGCCACCGCGACCGCGAAGACCTGAATCTTTGACCAGCGCGATGATGTCATCTGGCGCAGTGGCAAACGCCTTCTTGAATGCTGAGTAACCGCCATGACGCATGTAGCCGGCGATTGTGTAGGAATCTGGCTCGTCCCAATGGGCCGACAGAACAGGGGTCAGAGTCACTTGGTGCCCTCCGGTGCAGATTGGCCGAGTTCTTTTGCGCGCTTTAATCCAGCAAGCATGGATTCGTCAGCAGCGCCACCGAATTCAACAAGGCCGTCTTCAAAACCAGCAAGTAGAAGTTCGTTTTCCTTGAAAGTTGGAATGGCTGGGCCACGCGTGCTATTCACCGTCTGACCTGCAATGAGCTTGTCGACAACTTCAAGCGCAGACTCTGGCGTCATGTTGTCTAAGAATTCCCAGTTCGCTGTCATCACTGGTGCATGAGTGCAAGCGGCCTGGCATTCGATGCGCTCAAGACTGATCTTGCCGTCTTCACTCACTTCGTCATGGCCGATGCCAAGACGATCACTTAACGTCTTCCAGATAGCGTCGCCGCCGAGGATGCCACAACCAGGGTTGATGCAAACGCCGATGTGATACTCGCCAGCAGGCTTGCGGTGGTACATCGTGTAGAAGGTAGCAACCGCAGCAACTTCAGCAGTGGTCAATGCCAACTCTTCAGCGCACATTGCAATACCTTCAGCACTTACGTAGCCCTCTTCGGACTGCACAAGGTGCAGCATAGGAAGAAGGGCAGAACGTGCCTGCGGGTAACGAGAAATAATTTCGCGAGACTTCACGCGAGTTTCTTCACTGATAGCCATTTAGCGGTCCACTCCCCCCATGACGGGGTCGATTGATGCCACAGCTGTGATGACGTCAGCGACCTGGCCGCCTTCACACATTGCTGCTACTGCCTGCAGATTGGTAAACGATGGATCGCGGTAGTGCACGCGGTAAGGACGAGTTCCGCCGTCAGAAACGATGTGTACGCCAAGCTCTCCACGAGGTGATTCGACTGCGCTGTAAACCTGACCGGCTGGAACGTTGAAGCCTTCAGTAACCAACTTGAAGTGGTGGATCAGGGCTTCCATAGATTCACCCATGATGTGGCGGATGTGCTCAAGAGAGTTACCTTGACCATCAGAACCAATAGACAGCTGTGCAGGCCATGCAATCTTCTTGTCCTCAACCATGACTGGTCCTGGCTTGAGACGATCAAGACACTGCTCAACGATACGAAGTGACTGCTTCATCTCTTCAACACGAATCAAGAAGCGGCCGTAAGCATCCGCAGATGTTTTGGTGACAACATCAAACTCATAAGTCTCATAACCGCAGTAAGGATCGGTCTTACGAAGATCCTGTGGGAGGCCCGTTGCACGCAGCACTGGACCAGTAACGCCAAGAGCCATGCAGCCTGCAAGATCCAACTTGCCAATGCCATCGGTACGACCCAGCCAGATTGAGTTGTCGACCAGCATGTCTGTGGTGTCACGCATCTGACGAGGCAGCGCGTTGATGACTTCGCGAATCTTTTCTTCAGCACCAGCTGGAAGATCTTGCGCTACACCACCTGGGCGAATGTATGCGCTGTTCATGCGAAGACCTGTGACGAGTTCAAATAGGTCAAGGACCAATTCGCGCTCGCGGAAACCGAAGATCATCGCTGTCAATGCGCCGAGTTCCATACCACCGGTAGCAAGCGCTACAAGGTGTGACGAAACGCGGTTGAGTTCCATCATCATGACGCGAATTACTGTTGCGCGTTCTGGGATTTGCTCAGTAATACCAAGGAGTTTTTCTACACCAAGGCAGTAGGCAGTCTCATTAAAGAACGGTGACAAGTAATCCATACGAGTTACGTAGGTGACACCCTGAACCCATGAGCGGTACTCAAGATTCTTTTCGATGCCGGTGTGCAGGTAACCGATGCCGCAGCGGGTCTCAGTCACTGTTTCGCCATCAAGCTCGAGGATGAGACGAAGTACGCCGTGTGTTGATGGGTGCTGAGGACCCATGTTTACGACTACGCGTTCATGTTCGCCTTCAGGTGCACCAAGAACTGTGTCCCAGTCTTGGCCTTGGACGGTGTAGACGCGACCTTCAGTTGTGTCGTAGGACGGTGCGTATGTATCAGTCATTAGTTGTATGACCTCCGCTGATCTGGCGCTGGAATCGTGGCACCCTTGTATTCAACGGGCACACCACCAAGTGGGTAATCCTTGCGTTGTGGATGACCTTGCCAATCGTCTGGCATCTGAATGCGAGTTAGATGTGGGTGACCGTCAAAAATGATTCCAAAGAAGTCGAATGTCTCGCGCTCATGCCAGTCGTTCGTTGGATAAACATCCATGATTGAAGGGATGTGCTTGTCGGCATCTGGAACTGAAACTTCAACGCGCACCTTGCGGCTGTGCGTGATTGAGCGGAAGTGGTAGACAGCGTGCAGTTCCCGACCTTCATGATTTGGATAGTGCACACCGCTCACGCCAAGGCACAACTCGAAACGCAGACCTGGTTCATCGCGCAGTGTGCGAGCAACTGCAGGGAGTTCTGAGGGACGCACATGCAGAGTCATCTCATTGTGCTCAATGACGACCTTCTCAACAGCAGTTTCAAATGAACTACCAAAGTCTGGAAGAGAAGCGATGAGCTCATCGGCAATGATGTCGAAGTAACTCCCGAATGGGCGTGCTGACGGCGCTGGAACTGGAACTACGGAAACAAGGCCACCGAAACCCGACGTGTCGCCCGAACCCTGAGCACCAAACATGCCTTCGCGAACAGTGGTGACCTCAAGAAGCGGGGTACCTGCTGGGACTACCTGATCACTCATCGCAACAGTCCTGTCATTGCAGAAGTTGGAGGTGCAACCAGCGCTGCTTCTTCAAGCGAAATGATTTCGCGCTTGCGATTTGAACCCAACTTGGTGTCATTAATTTGGTCATGAAGTTTGAGCAATGCGTCGATGAGCATCTCTGGACGCGGAGGGCAGCCAGGTAGGTAAATATCAACTGGCACAACGTGATCGACACCCTGAACAATGGCGTAGTTATTGAACATTCCGCCAGATGACGAGCACGCACCCATCGCTAAAACCCATTTCGGGCCAGGCATTTGATCGTAAATCTGACGCAAAATTGGGGCCATTTTCTGGCTTACACGGCCGGCCACGATCATAAGGTCGGCCTGACGTGGTGAGGCGCGGAACACTTCCATGCCGAAGCGCGCAAGGTCATAGCGACCGGCGCCAGAAGCCATCATCTCGATAGCGCAGCACGCCAAACCGAAGGTTGCTGGCCAGAGGGAGTTCTTGCGAGCGTAGCCCGCTAGACCTTCAACTGTGGTGAGCAATACTCCACTAGGAAGTTTCTCTTCAAGACCCATGATGTCCTCGCAATCCGGTTCTTACCGCTTAGTCCCACTCGAGTCCGCCACGACGCCAAACGAAGGCGTATGCAGCGAGCACAGTGACGATGAAGATGATCATTTCAACTAGACCAAAAAGACCGAGAGCGTCAAAGCTCACGGCCCATGGGTAGAGGAAAACAATTTCGATGTCGAAAACGATGAAGAGCATGGCTGTCAGGTAATACTTCACTGGGAATCGCCCGCCGCCGATTGGCTGAGGTGTTGGTTGAATGCCGCACTCATAAGCTTCGTACTTGGCGCGGTTGTAGCGCTTTGGGCCAGTGATTGAGGCAACTGCTACTGAAAAGGCTGCGAAGCCGAATGCCAACAAACCAAGAAAAAGAATGGGTAAGTAGACGCCGCCTTGTCCCACAGTCCCGCCAACCTCTCGTCACTACTTCGTATCGCTAGACAATCCTAGGGGTGAAAACCCCTAGTGCCTGAACTACTTTGTGCGCTTGTGAAAATTTTCACTAATGCGAAACAAGCCTACTTGGTGGCTCGATGCAGGGCCACAATGCCCCCGGACAAATCACGCCATTCCACACCAGACCAGCCAGCCTCAGAAATGAGATTGCCAAGTTCAGCCTGATTTGGCCATTCGCGAATCGACTCCGCCAGGTAGACATACGCATCTGGGTTGCTAGATACCTTGGTGGCCACCGCTGGCAAAGCCTTCATCAGATACTCCATGTAGACAGTACGGAAAACAGACCAGGTCGGATGACTGAATTCGCACACCACAAGGCGACCACCAGGCTTAGTCACTCGAAACATCTCAGCAAGGGCCTTACCTGTGTCCTGAACATTGCGCAGACCGAAGGAAATCGTTACAGCATCGAATGAATTAGATTCAAATGGAAGATTCATCGCATCACCTTGAACGAAAGTCAGGTGTGGGTATTGCTCTTTGCCTACTTCGATCATGCCAGCGCTGAAATCACAAGCCACCGCATCGGCGCCAGCTGCATAAAACGGCTGAGTGCTGGTGCCCGTACCCGCAGCTAGGTCAAGAATGCGCTCCTGTGGCTTAGGTGCCACAGCCTGAACAACTGCCTTGCGCCAAGAGCGAGTCTGTCCTAGAGACAAGATGTCATTGGTGATGTCGTATTTCTTGGCAACTGCATCAAACATGGCAGCAACTTCATGTGGCTCTTTATTCAAATTAGCGCGGGACATGTGGTCTAGTCTGCCACCAGTTGGCACTGTGCACGACTTTAGGAGTAGCACTCATAATCGCAGTGCACGACTTTAGGAGTAGCACTCATAATCGCAGTGCACGACTCCAGGAGTCGGCACCTATGGCCCGTCTTACGCTCGTGCGGTAACACATGAGTCGGTTTACGCTTAGAGGACTATGACTGCGACTTCGTTACGTGCTGATGCCGATCTAGTCGCACGCACAATTGCCGTCGGAGACATTGCCAATCTGCTTGCACTGCTACCAACTGACGGCGGTTTCTCCTGGGTGACTGGTCGCGCTGGCGATCAATCAGGTGTGATCGGCTGGGGCGAGGTTGCTCGCACAGAGTTCGTTGGCGCGGAACGCTTCAGTCGCGCTGGTCGTTGGTGGGCTTCATGGTGCGAGAAGGTTCAAAATGAGAGTCCGGTGGCATTTGCGTCATTTGCATTCGCTTCATCAGGAGAAACATCCATCATTGTCGTCCCGCAGTTTGTCGTGAAGCGTAAAGATGGTGTCACCACCCTCACCGTAGTTGCTGCCGATGACGAAGTTGAAGACCTCCTACTGACAACCGCACGCGACTTGCCTGCGATGTCACACACTGAACATGGCTTGAACAACATCACGTGGCGTGAAGGCTCGGTACCCGTCGAAACTTGGCAGGCAAGTGTTGATGAAGCAGTCGCCAGAATCGGTCGCGGTGAAATAGACAAGGTCGTACTCGCACGCGACATCGTGGCTCAAAGTGACGAGCCAGTTCACATCGGAGCATTGCTGCAGCGACTCAATGAGGCCTTCCCCGAATGCTGGACGTTCAGTGTCGATGGGCTAATCGGGGCAACCCCTGAATTGCTTGTTCGTCGACAAGATGACCACGTGACGAGTCGGGTACTTGCTGGAACTATTCGCCGTAGCTCCAACTCCGATCGTGATGATCAACTCGCAGCGGCATTGATGGGTTCCGATAAAGATCAAGAAGAACACATTTATGCAGTGGAATCGGTGGCAAGCGCCCTAGCCAAGCATTGCACCGACCTAGAGGTTCCTGAGCAACCGTTTGTACTTCAACTAGCTAACGTTCAGCACTTAGCTACCGATGTCACTGGCCAGTTAGCCAACCCGGTTACTGCTCTCGCGCTCGCCGCTGCGCTGCACCCAACGGCTGCAGTGTGTGGCACTCCAACTGAACGCGCACAGGCCACTATTGCTGAACTTGAAGGAATGAACCGAGGCCGCTACGCCGGGCCTGTTGGATGGATTGACCCAGAGGGGAACGGAGAATTTGGCATCGCCTTGCGCTGTGCTCAAGTTGAGGACGACACCTTCATGCGACTGCGCTTATTCGCAGGGTGCGGAATCGTGACTGGTTCAACGGGTGAGGCAGAAGTAGCTGAATCGCAGAATAAGTTTGCTGCGATGAAAGATGCGCTTAGTTAGTTGTTGACTCTTCTTGCAAGCCAACTGTCTTGATAGGCAGGGTCACCGCATAGAGGAATGACCAGAGCCCTCCGCCAACTACGGTGAACATTCGGAAGCCGGTTACCTCGCCGGGGGCCACATAAAGCGAACTCGCTACTGACGCGCATACGACAACCATCAAGATTGCGTTGCGCTGAAATGCCTTGTCACCGACTGCGCGAGAAGTCGTTCCAACATGCACAGAGAGTGCAACCAGCACCAACCCAGCGAAGCGTGCATACCAATCGCGCTCTAAGAAGTTCGGCATGCCGAGTTGGTCGATGGACCACATTGGAAACACTAAGATGGCGAATCCACTGATGCCAATCATGAAGGCATTGATCACCATAACGAGACGGGTGTACCGGTATCTAGAGTTACGCACACGCACAGTCTAGAGGACCGGCCAACACAGCGAGCGTTGATTACTTTTGGGTAAGTCCTGCCGTCACAAGAATCTCATTTGATTCTGCGGAGCCCGGCGTTAGCGAAGTCGTCCCAGTGTTGAACGCGGGGCATACATCCTTGAAGGCGCACCAGTTACAAAGGGGCCCAGTCTTGGCTTCCCACGATGAGTTTGCAAAGTCACTCTTGCTCCCATCGCTCATCTGCACTAGTTGCTGACCTGCGTCATCCATGTCGCTAGGCACAACTGGCAAGCGATGGACTTCTTTAGCGTTCAAGTAAATGAGTTCGACTTCATGCACTTCAATGTCATGTTGCGTCTTAAACGCCAATGCATAGAGGAACGGCTGAGTAAGTTTCTGGTCAAGGAAGCGGCCAGGACCCTTACCTGTTTTGTAGTCGGACACTCGGTTCACGCCATCCTGAGTGAAGCGGTCGACAGTTCCAGTGAATTCAACACCACTAATTGGGACACGGAGATTCATTTCCAAGTGCTCAGGCTGCACTGCGATCTGCGTGGGATCTTCAAGCTCAAAGAGATTTAGCACAGCTTCGCGAACCGATTGCTTCATCAGGTTGTCATCCTTAAAGACGACATTCTGCGGTTTGCGCAAGAACTCTGGCCCATGATCGCGCAAAAGCTGCAGCGCAGCCTCAACGGTGCGCTGTTCTGGTGAAAGCTTGTAAAGATGTTCAGCAACAAGGTGTGTGATGTTTCCACCTACCAGAGCTGCGGTCGGCGGTTCTTGCCAGCCAGCGATGTAGCCAAAGAAAAACTTCAAACCACATTGTTGATACAACGACATCTGAGAATAGGAAACTCGAGGCGGTATTGTCGCAGACTCTTTTTGAATTACATCAACGCGCATTACGTGGTTTGGCACGAGAACATCCTTCTAATTAGCAACTACCGTACCGTGTCCTACTGACATATGTTGCAGATTGATGTCACTACTCAACTATTTGATGTGTTCCAGCATCGTCAAAGCCGCATTCGCGATGTGCGCCGTCACAAAAGGGCTTGTCCTGCGAATGGCCGCATCGGCACAATGAGTAACTGTCGCGCTCAGTGATGACGTTGCCATTGGCGCCGATCAAAGTTGCGCCGGTCACTCGAAGCGAGCCATTAGCACGCACAGTGATCGTCGGCTTCGGTGTGGTTTCTGCTGAATCTGACATTCGTCCTCCATGGTGCGCTTACTCAAGCACGAGTTGGTTTTACCTTAAGTATGAATAAAAATTTCGTCCCTGCAAGTGTTACAGAGAATCCTTCACCCCGTTGAGAATACGAGTGATTACTTGGACTTCGTGCTCGCGCGCTCCAGTGCTACACACGATTACATGCACACCGGGAATATCCTGCGTTCGACCTAGCGCGCGGTTGAATTCATCAAATGTGGTTGCTCGCGTAGTTGCGAGCCCGAAAGCCTCAGCAATAATCCAGAGGTCTAGGCCATGTGGTGTGCCAAAAATCTTTTCATAGTGTTGGCCATACTCGGGCTGTGCCTGCTCAAGCTGACTGAAAATCCCGCTTCCGTCGTTGTCCAGGACAACAATGGTCAGATCTGGTCGAGCCTCATCAGCAACATTTAGCCCACCAACGTCATGCAGGAATGCCACATCACCAATCAGTAGGTAGGTACGCGCCGAGTTGCAAGTTGCAATACCCCAGGCAGTTGAGATGAGTCCATCAATGCCGTTGGCCCCACGATTCCCGAATGTGCGAAGGCCGCTACGGACCGGCGCGTACGCCTCTAAATGGCGAACCGACCAGGATGCCGCGACCATAAGTTGGTCATCATTGCGGGCATGATTCCAGAGCGTGAGTGCGGCCTTGGGGCCATTGAGTGCCTGACCTGAAAGTTCACGCTGCACAATCTCACTGGCTCTCGAATCTGCGGCTTGCCAAATCTCGAGCCAATGCGGGTCAACGGTTGTCGTTGCCTGTGGGATGGCATCAAGAATGCGAACGGCTGTGAGCACTGGATCAGGTTGGACATCGCTTGCTGATGGCAGCTGGACAGCAATGTGTTGCTTTGTCGCTGCCAGGACGCCAAGCACGCTTCGGGACAGACCCACTGTGCCTACTGTGATGACTGTCTCAGGTGTTGGCAACTTGCTGGTGGCTAACAACAGCGACCCGTGCGAAAGTGCGTTAGGGCTGGTGTGCGCTTGTGCAGTCGGCTCCCAAACAATCGGCCAGCCTAAGTCTTGGGCCAAATCGATCGCTTGATTTGCTATGCGCTGGTCTGAAAGGTCGCCTAGGACCATGAGGCCATGAGCCGGAAGTTCAAGTGCAGAATCTGGAGACGGCGTGGCAACAGGCGACGGATTCGATGTTGATAAAGCGGTAAAGAAATTTGGTGCCCACTCAAGGTCGGCCACCTCTGGCATGAGCGGCATTTCAAACTGCACATTAAGGTGACCTGGACCCAGAGCTAAAACATTTGAATGATCGCCGCCACCGGGTTGACCGGTCATGCGCTCGAAAAGTTCATGCACTGTAGAGATTGTCGAATCAGTGAGTGACGGTTCCAGATCAACCTCACCGACAACAAAATTCGCGAGGAGTCCCACCTGATTAATGGTCTGAGGTGCATTTGTCGTGCGATATGCCGCGGGTCGATCTGCAGTGAGGGCTAAGACTGGCACTGAACTGTAATAGGCCTCAACCAGTGCGGGAACGAGGTTTGCCACAGCCGAACCGGAAGTGACAAGTACAGGAACAATGCGGCCAGACGCTTTGGCTAGACCCAAGGCCAAGAAACCTGCATCACGCTCGTCGATGCGAGTGTGCAATGTGATCCGACCTGCATGAGCTGCTTGTGAAAGTGCGAGTGCAAGTGGGGCTGATCGTGAACCAGGGGCGAGGACTGCATGCTCCATGCCAGCAGTCAGCAACTGCTCAACAATCATGCGACCTAGAGCAGTGGAATTGTTTACCACTGGTCCACCGCCTCACGAATCTCATCAGAAACTAAATCTTGAGCACTTGAGTGCCATGCATAAATCATCCTACGAATCCACCACTCATGCTCAGCCTTAATGACCTTACGAGCGGCAACCGCAAGGAATCGGTCATTGGGTGCGCTGCGGGCAACCTCGATCATGCCATCTACTGGAAGGAGTGGCTCTGCGATTAAGTCGGTAGCAAGAAGCGCTCCGGTACCGAGTCCACAAGCACCGTACAAATTTTCTACCGCACCAGCGAGTGCGATGCCGCTAGCCAAACCAACACTTGTATCCATGCTTCCGCTGATGACTACTGGAAGTCCAATTGCATTGATTGCCTCGAGTGCAACTCGCACTCCACCCATCGGAATTGATTTCACAATGAGCACATCAGCAGCGTTCCGCAGTAGGTCTACGTCAAGGTCGAGCGCTAAACGCAAACCTTCATCGATAGCGATACGCACATGTGTGGCACTTCGCAGCTGGGCATTTTCTTCGAGAGTCACGCAAGGTTGTTCGATGTAATCGAGACCACGGGCTGCTTCATCAAACTGCTTGGCCAACTCGACGGCTTGCGCAAGCGTCCAACCTGCGTTTGCGTCGATACGAATTGCACCTTCGATACTCAATTCATCAAGAGTTGCTCGAACTGCTGCGACTCGAGCTAGGTCATCAGAGATGCTATTTCCATCGCCTTGACCAACTTTTATCTTGAACGTGGTTAGGCCCATGCCTGTGACTGCGCTATGAGTCATCTGCCTGGCTACGTCACTAGTTGCGGCCGGGATGATTGCATTCACTGGAACTTGAGATCGAACAGCTTCCGGCCAAGTGCCAAACGCTGCCTCGAGTGCGCCGGCTAGCCACCGACCCGCGATGGCATCGTCATAGTCAGCAAAAGGTGCAAACTCACCCCAACCTGAGGGGCCGGCAAATACCAAACCAGTTCGACAATGTGTCGCACGAAAACGCTGAGCAAGGTCGACTTGGAAGGGCACAGCTTGGCGAGCAAGCGACTCAATGGACATGTGAAAGGTTAAGGGCGCTTCGGGAACTGTGTGAAGTCAGGACGACGCTTTTCTTTGTATGCGTTACGACCTTCTTGTGCCTCTTCGCTCATGTAGTACAGCAAGGTGGCATCGCCAGCCAGCTGTTGCACACCAGCAAGGCCGTCATCAGCAGCATTGTGACTTGCCTTGAGCATGCGAAGCGAAAGTGGTGAAAGTGTCAGCATTTCTCTACACCACTGCACCGTTTCTTTTTCAAGGTCAACCAATGGGACTACTTGATTCACTAGACCCCAGTCGTACGCCTGAGCGGCACCATACTGACGGCACAGGAACCAAATCTCACGCGCGCGCTTCTGACCAATCTGCCGAGCAAGCAAACCAGAACCGTATCCGCCGTCGAACGAACCAACTTTGGGGCCGGTCTGACCAAAGCGTGCATTGTCAGCAGCAATAGTCAGGTCGCACACAACATGAAGTACATGACCGCCACCAATTGCATAACCGGCAACCATGGCCACGACTGGCTTCGGAATGCGGCGAATCGCAATCTGCAAATCAAGAACGTTGAGTCGACCTACACCAGCTTCGGCAATCGCATCATCGCCGATGTAACCGTCATCGCCACGAATCATCTGATCACCACCACTACAGAACGCCCAGTCACCTTGACCAGTCAAGATGACTACACCGATGCTTGGGTCGTCGCGCACGACATCGAATGCGTGCAACAATTCCTTGACCGTTTGTGGACGGAAAGCATTGCGCTTCTCTGGGCGATTAATGGTGATCTTGGCAATGCCCTCATCTTCGCCAACTGAAGTTTCTAAAACTATGTCCGTGTAATCGCCATGCGCTTGCCATTGGCATGCCAATTCAATGGATGAATGTGCGGGATTTGCCTTAGCTGGGCTGTCATCAGCCACAACAGGTTCGAGCGCATATGTGTTACGGGTATCCATGCCACACCTTTTCATGAGGGATCTCGTTCTAGGCTAGCCCTAATGAGTTCTTCACACACATCTGATAGCCCACAAGCTACGCGCGCACTTATCGAAGTTCCAGTAGCTGCGGGCATGAGTGGCGTGTACGCACTGGCATCTCGCCTTGCTAGCGCACTTGATGGAACTGGACCAGCCATTTCCCCAATTCCGGTCGGCGACAGTGAACTCCTCAACGACCTTCGCCTGGCTATTCGCCCAAATGATGATGATTACCCATTGGAGTCAGCAGAGATCGCCATAGTGTGTGCCACCTCAGGATCAACTGGAACTCCACGAGCAGTTTTGCTCAGTCGGGATGCCCTGCTGTCTAGTGCGACTGCTTTCGGACAGCGCTTCGGGACTGATGCGCGCTGGGTCGTAAGCCTGCCGGTTAATCACATCGCCGGCATCATGGTGCTGGTTCGTTCTTGGTTGCACGGCAATCCGTTTGAAGTAGATCCGAGTGTCGGTGGCGCGAGACCCTTTGATGCACCGACCTTTGCTGCAACAACTGCGATTGCTCAGCGCGCAAGTCGCTTGGACGGACTTCCTCTCATGGTGTCACTTGTCCCGACTCAGATCGCTCGACTTCTTGAAGCCGGATCAGTTGGCCTTGAAGCGCTGCTCGCTTATGACGTTGTACTTAGTGGTGCTGCTGCTACTCCACAGCCAATGCTGGAAACACTGCGTGCGCATGGCGTGAAGGTTGTTGTGTCCTACGGTATGAGTGAAACGTGTGGAGGTTGTGTCTTTGACGGACGTCCACTTGATGGTGTGGGTATCACGTTGGGAAGTCAGGACGAATCCGATCCTGGTCGCATTCGAATCAGTGGCCCCATGTTGGCTTCGGGTTACCGTCTACGACCAGACCTAGATGCTGTGACATTCATAGATGGTCGATTAGAAACGCAAGATGTCGGTCGCTTGGACAGTGCAGGACTGCTGCACGTCTTAGGTCGCCTTGATGACGTGGTCATCGTGGGTGGAGTCAATGTTGCTTTGTCTGCTGTTGAATCAGTGATTAGACATCATCAGGATGTTGCTCAGGTCGCAGTGATTGACGTACAAGATGAACTCTGGGGCTCGCTGCCTATCGCATGTGTAGTCACCAAGAGTGCACGCGCTGACAAGCAAGCACTTACTACTGACCTCAAATCACAAGTAAGCTCGCGCATCGGCAGAGCGGCTGCGCCACGACTTGTAGTTTTCGTCGATCAACTCCCAATGTTGGATTCGGGGAAAGTCGACCGTATTACTTTGCGGCTACAGGTGGCTCGTGACATTGCCTCCGGACACCTGGCGCATCCTGGTATGGCACACTAAAGCACTATGGCTACTCGCAAACAGTGGATTGAAGGCGCACGTCCGCGCACTTTGCCCGCGGCAATCGCGCCGGTGCTCGTCGGTTGTGCAATTGCCTATTACGAGAATCATTTTGTATTTGCCATTGCCCTGCTTGCACTAG
>Ga0114962_10001526_pt1 | contig 19930 bp, 5 predicted proteins | sample C_130820_MF_Meta_FD_87017 | JGI IMG/M metagenome (GOLD analysis project Ga0114962, IMG submission 87017) | Freshwater microbial communities from Lake Croche, Canada to study carbon cycling - C_130820_MF_MetaG | ecosystem: Environmental > Aquatic > Freshwater > Lake | place: Lake Croche, Canada... | reverse complement strand
TCGTTTGGCGGCGGCGTGATCAAAGCGAGTTCGCGAATGTGCTAATAGTTCTTCAGTATCCATATAGTTATTATACTACAGATGTACTACAATGTAAAGAATTTATGGTTGATTTGGTAAAATTAAGTATTAGCAATAGCTGAAAATACAGTAGGAGTTCCCCATACACTGGTAATATATGTTGATTCCGGCGGAGTATAAGTGACAATCGTTGCGGCAGCTGTTCCAAAAGCAATACCAGTAGTAGCAGAACCACCGGTAAGTGTAGTCACTGATGCTTCACCGTTTTCATACCAAGTAGTCACTAATGTAAGTATTGAAGGACTAACATTAGAATTAACTGCCGCGGCAACTTGTACATAATTACTGCTATATCCAGGTCCAGTAAAATATTGTTTATAAATTGCTGTTGACGTTGTTGATAAATTAAAAAATCCTGTACCTGTTGCTAAAATACTAGGTGTACCATTACCGCCGCGAGCAGTAGTACCATAATAAGTTTGACCAGCAATAGTGTGTGATGAGTTGGCCCCAGATAAAAATACGCCTACGTTAGCACAAGTGTTTGTAATAAACGCATTCCAGGCTGTATCGCCTGTTGTGCCCGTAGAAGTTTTACTAACTTGAATTTTAACTAATCCGCCTGCATTAAAGAAACTTGAAGCAGCACTTGTGTTAGAAAAAGTTACCGTGTCTGTAAAAGTTGCTGTCCATTTTCCATTAACATTACCAATGGTATTGCCAATGCCGCTAGTAAAACTAGCAGAGCCAGTCCAAGCTGTATATTGTGTACCAACAGCAAAAGCATTATTACGATTATTATAGCAATTAGTAATATCTGTATTAACGTTAGCTAATACACTAATAATATTACCAGCTACTGGATTAGTACGTGAAGTAATTGTAGTGCCTTGGTGAGCACCTAACTGTGAAATTGTAGTATTAAGTGTAGCCCATTGTGCGGCAGTTACAGTCCCGCCAACTGCTACCGTAGATAAAGCAGGTTGCCCATAAGCTGAATTCCATGTCGCGTTAATGTTTGCTCCTGCTGTAGTAGAAACAAAACCATTATAGTCTGCTGCTTGTATTAACCCGCCTGTTACATAAGTCATTTAATTATTCCGTTGTCAATTATACTACTGATGCTGCCACTGTTGGTGTACCCCAAGTAGGAGTTAAATATGTTGATTCTGGTGGGAAATATGTAACAACAGTAGTTGGTGCTGTACCAAACGTAATACCTGATGTTGCTGTGCCGCCCGAAATTGTAGCGTTTAATGCTGTGCCGTCGTCAAACCATGTTGTAGTAAATGTAATAACTGCTCCTGAAACAGATGCGTTAACTTGAAGATAATTAGCATTGTATGCTGCTCCTGAGTCAAACTGTTTGTAAATTGTAGCTGGCGTGCCATTTAACTGAAAATATCCAGTACCTGTTGCTAATGTAGTTGGTGTGCCTGTTCCGCCAACTTTAGTTGTACCTGTATATGTACCACCGTTAATTGTTTTAGATGCGGCGGTAGAACTTAGATAAATTGTTCCGCAAGTTGTACCAATAAATGCATTCCATTCTGTATCTTCTGTTGTACCTGTAGACGTTTTACTGAACTGAATTTTAACTAAGCCGCCAGCATTGAAAAAGTTTGATGCCGCTGTTGTATTAGCAAAAGTTACTGTGTTAGTAAATGTAATAGTCCAAGCCGCGCCGCCGGTACCAGTACCAGTAGTTTTACTAGAAGTGCCTGTCCAAGCTGTGTATTGTGTGCCAGAAGCACTAGCATTAGCAAGATTAGTATAACAGTTAGTAATATCTGTATTAACGTTAGCTAATACACTAACAATGTTACCTGCTACTGGGTTAGTACGTGAAGTAATTGTAGTGCCTTGATGTGAAGCCATTGAACTAAGTGTTGAGTTTAATGTTGCCCACTGTGTTGCTGTAATTGTTGCAGCCGATGCCACTGTTGAAAGAGCAGTTTGCCCATATCCTGTATTCCAAGTGGCATTAATATTTGCTCCTACGTTTGTTGAAACAAACCCATTGTAGTCGGTAGATTGTATTAAATTGCCTGATGAGTATGTCATTACTTTTTCCTATTATTATTATTTAACTGTAACGATTGCTTCAACTGTACCTTCTTCAGTTGTAGTTTTACTTTCTAAAGCACGACCAATTACGTTAAATGAAGTTGCTTCACCGGGTTGTGCTGCTCTTGCCATTCCATTTCCTGCAGAAACTAAACGGTCACCTTTATTCACTTGTCCAACAACTAGAACTGGAACACGTCCTGTCATAGCGATTGGAGGATGAGTTAAGTCAGTACCTGCTTTACTATTCATTAAGTAAGCAGCTTTAGTACTAACTACACCAAATACAGTTTCACTTAATTCTGTATTTGCTATTGTAATTTCTGCTGTGCCACCAAGTTCAACCACAGTACCCGGAGCATAAATTTCGTCAGCAGCAAAACGTTCTGCCACGTCAGCATAGTTAGCATCAATAGCTGCTCCACTAATTACACCAGTAGAACCATTAATAGTCATTGCTGTTGTTTTGATACCAGCTTTATTAATTATAAAATTAATATTACCGTTGTTGTCAGCGTTAATTAAATTTACAGATGTGCCTGAAACATTGGCTACAAAATCACCATTAGGACCAACTGTTAAGTTGCCAGCTGTCGTACCTACTGATAATGTACCAGTAATATTACCGCCGGTAGTACGAATAAATGCGTTTGCTGTAACTCCATTTAAACTTTGCGAATCAGTTGCTGTGCCAACAAATAATGGAGTTTGTCCGTTGACTGATGTAGCTAATTGGATACCAGGTCGCACATTGGCAAATCCTGAAATAGCAGGAGCTGGCGACCAAGGGCCAGCGTCATCACTAATAATACCAACAACTTCGTCGTTGATATAAAGTTCAGTGACCACGTGTGTATTGCCTAGTGTATCAGTAACTAAAGCTGGGATCGCACCAGTAATGCCTGTAGCAGATGTATAAATTGGACCAACTAGTAACCATTCAGTGCCTGTCCATACAAATAATTGTGCTGTTGATGTATTATACCATAAATCACCTATGGAGTTGTTAGTTGGAGCAGTAGAAGCAGCTTGTGAGCCGCCTAAAGATTTAAATGCCGCACCGTTGTAAACTTGTAATACGCCTGTTGTTGTATTGAACCACAATTGACCTGTTAGCGGGGCACCTGGGGGAGTACTATTAGCACCGTTCTCTAACAAGTGAATAAAGTTGTCATCTAAAAACTGACCGTATCCAGCGTAATTTTTACCGACTAGCGTTTGTGAACTTGATTGGTTAATAGTTCCATCAGGAATTACTGCGAAAATATTCCCGTTTGTTAGATTAATTGTATATGACATTTATGGTTACTCCATCCTTATATTATATTTATAGCATTTTGATATATTCATATTTATGCTACACTTAGGTTAGTTAAAGTCTGTATTCTAAGGGTATAATCAATCTGAATTTGACGATTTAGAGACTTTTGAACAGGGTGAAAAATCACATGGGTAATCAAAAATAAGTCCGCAGCGGACCCATTCCAGCATTGTAAGCCCAGTTCGTCGAATACATACTCACCGTTAAAATTGGTACTATTATCAAATGCTTGTTGACCAGGTGGTTGACCGTAATCTAACAAACAAGTTACTAAAATGTCAGTATAAACATTACCCGAAGTATGTAATACTGTCATATAATTATTAGCAGGGTCTAAGTTAGTCGAATCGTATTGATCCACTACTTGAGCATAAGTTTCGTTGTATAAACTAGCATTTTGCCCAGTTACATTTGGTGGCAAATATGTAATAACGCCGGTTGGATCAACTGCCGAGCCACCATTGCCAAATGCCATAGTATAAATCCAACCTTTAGGAGCGTTGGCTAATGTATTAGCCATAGCAATACTAATATTTTCGTAATTTACTGCATTCTTTTTATCAACTAAAACTTCTCCCGTTACTGGATCGGTAATTTTAATAAAACCTTCTATCTTTGCTAAACCTGGTTGAATTATCATGCTTTCTGCTCCACAAATACTTTACGACTTTGGGGATCGTAAATTTTAATAAATCCCTCTACTGACACAGATCCTGTGTCGTTAGGACGTTTTTCAGGTTTACTTGCTGGTTGTTGAGGTTGTGTCTTGTTTTCCATTATTCTTTATTTATTAGTTTTAAAACCGCATTAAACCTTATTAACTATTTCCTTGTAAAAATAGTGCTCCAGGATTGATGGTTTCCTGTAAAGGAACACCATCTGACGCTGTTCCAGGGCCCTGATTGTACCATGTTACCCCGCGGCGTACTAATATAGCAATAGCACTACCTTTTTGCGGAGGAATAGTAAAGGTTACATAAACTGGCGTTTCTACTGTAATAGTATAACCCGAAGTTTGTCGAATTCCACCAACATATACTTCTACTGCGGCACTTAATGGTTGCCAATATGTAGTATTTGTAATTGCTATTCCAGAAGGTACGGCAATTTTAGCTTTATAATAGAATCCACCAAGAACAGTAATATTAGTAACAACACAATCACCCATACTATAAGTGTTACTACTTGACCAAGTAGCAGCTCCTGTAATTTCTAACGAAATATCGTCGGCGGTAAACACCGTATCTGATCCATTGGCAACCGGATACATTCCAGTATTAGGATTTCTGTTACTTACAATATAGTTTTGATATTCAATTGGCATTAAATTATCACGGTTCATGTTATAGGCTAATGCCCCCACTTCGTGTGGAGCATCTGCTGTGCCTGCTGTGCCACGTAATAAACTACTAATTGTATTGGCTACCAAATCAATCTCGCGATACATAATACGCTCGCCGTTGATCATTACCACACCCCATATATTAGCATCAAAGTTAGGAATAGCTAATGCTGAAGCATCAGTAACATAAATGATGTCATCTGTTTGAGTAACTGTTTGAGCTACCGTAGTAGTTGTAGCAGGAGTCATGCGATATGTTGCTTGTATTTCACGCATATCTTGGAATATACGGAATTCCATTGCTTCTGGTACCACTGAATTTGTCACTTGTGTAATCATTACTATATCAGTTGTTTGTAGTATTCCTGATGTTAACACCAGTTCAGTACCTACAATAGTATAATCTGTATTTGGAGTTAATACTTTACCATTTAAGAATACCCAAGGACGGCCAATGTCAGGTGTAAGACGAGTCATATTTAAATCGTTTCTACTTACAGTAGCACCTGTAGTATAATTGAACGACCCTGTAGTATTATTGTATAAGTCAGTTGACGGGTTACGAACTATTTCTAATGCTAAAACCGTTCCGTTGCCGGTAGCTGGGTTATTAAGTGTAAATGTTAGACCCGAGGTTGTTCCTGCTACTGTTGTAACAGCTGGGCCACCAAGTGTTGTTGACAATGTAAACTGATTAATGCCGTTGGTAGCAATAATATAATAAGTTGTTGGGTCAGTGTATCCTACAATAGAACCAGAACCAAATGCTGTACCAGATACTGTTACGGTTTGATTAATAGTTAATGTAGTATTATTACAATTAATTACTCCAGCAGTATTAAATATTGATGTAGTATCAATTATTCCCCAAGTTGCTGTAAATTGTGTGCCTACAAAATTATTAATAGAGCCAATCAATGTAAAGTCAGTAGTACCAGACGAGTTAATTTGATATATAAACCCATTACGAATTTGATCTGTTAGTATTACTGTTGCTGGCTGAACAATAACAGTTGACCCGATAAACAATGGATCGTAATTAGTTGTGTCGTACCCTTCAGATACAGTAATACCTTCAACTACAGGTCCAACAAATATTTGTGTTAATAAACGTTGTTCGCGAGTGTCATTAAATGTTGTTACCGCTACTAGCTGATCAGCAATTGGTCTTAATCCGCCGGTAGGGTTAAATGTTAATGTTTTAGCTATAGGGTCAATACGAGCTTGCCAACCAGTCCATACAGCAATATAAATTCTTATATCTGTTGTTGGAGCAGTATTAAATGTTACTGTGGTGCCAGCTGTCAGCGGTGTAACTGTATATGTCAAAGGATCTTGTAATATGTCATTAAAGTAGACTTCAACATCTGCATCTAAAATAGTTGCTTGATCGATACCCAAGCGTTGTGCTACTTCAAATACTGTAGTTACGCTGTCGCCTAAATGATCAATTCCGCCTGCCGTTCTAGCACGAACACCTTGGGCAGTAACAATAGCATTAACTGAATTAGTATAATCTAAACTATTATCCAAATCAAATACAAGTTGATTTGCAGCTGAAACAAATGTTTGTGTAACTGGTAAACTCCAACTATAATCGGTTGTTACACCGTCAATAGTAGTAGGATAAAGTACTGTTAAACTTATAAAATCAGTATTTGTATATGTAGTATCAAAGTTTACCACCGTAGTACTAAATGTATCATACTCATAGGTATAATTAGTGTTGTCTAAATAAACTCCGTTGACAAAAATAACAAATTCCTGTATAGCTGGACCGCCATCTGCTGTATAGTATTGTACAGGAACAACTAAAGTGTTACCAACATCTGCTCCGTTATAAACATTTTTATAAACTTGATTGCCACCGCCTAATTCATACACATACACACCTAACTGATCGCCATCGGCCACCAAGGTGGATGAAATTAAAATTGTAAAGGTTTGATTAGGCCAATCTACTGTGTAATCAGAACCTTCAGTTAAATCATATCGTTGCGTAGAGTTTGTAATTTCTAAAGCAAATGGAAAAGGTAACAATCCAGCAAAACTTATAGTAGGATTATTACGGTTGTAAACCACTTGAGTTAATTCTTGTGGGAAGCCGTGGCCAATACCTTGCCAGTCGGCACCCGGAGTAGTATAAACACGGAAATCTAATGTGTCAAATTCTATGCCTGGCACTAATTCTTCTGGTGCGTGGCTTTCAAATGCGTCTACATAAGCACCGCCAGATACATTAATGGAGGTTGGACGAGTGCCCAAGTATGGGTCAAGATAACTACTTTCAAAGAATGTATCTAATACACCTTTGTCATAGGTTAATATACCATCACGACTGTATAAAATGTTGTCAAATGTTGTGGTGTCATACGGAGCACGGTCAAAACCTGTATCATATTCAAAACTTATGCCCGATACTTGTACACCCGGATAGTCGATGCCATCAATCAATAATGGTAAATTTAATCCTGGCTCATTAACAGTAGGAACATAGTAACCCATTGTACGATTAACCCCGCTTAATGTAGCTGGATCAATTTCAATCCATTCTGTAGGATCAAATGTTGTATTAGCCACATACCCCACTGTTCCGTCGGCCGCATAAACTTTATTATTATAACGAACTTGTGTACCGTTAGGGTAAACTGCGATAATAGTTGCCGTAGCTTGACCGCCTGTAGTTGATCCAGTAGCAGTAGAAGCATAACTTAATGTAGTTGTTGTACAAGCTGTTACAGTATGTGTTCCGTTAAATGCCAAATTAGAAACGCCAGCAACAATAATAACTGTTCCAACTGGGAACGGAGGAGTATCCTGTCGGGCAACAAAAGTTAGTGTAGCGGTGGTCCCGTTCCCAGTGCCAACAGACATATTTTGAATAATGAATTCAGTAGGAACCCAATCTATAATATCTGCTTGATATTCATATCTGTCGTACTTAATGTTTATTTTGAATTCGCGGACTAGCGGATTGCCCATTTGTGCTGTAGCAACTGCTACTGTGCTAGCGTATTCTAATGTTACTGTACCGTTGACTACAGGAGCAGATGTTGGAGTTGGAACTAAAGGTTCTATGTCACCTAAAGTACCAGTAACCACAACTAAGAATATATTATTAGACGATGTAATAATATAAGTGTTAGAATTTACATCTAATCCAGCTGACCAAGGCGTTGGGTTAGCAGGTAAATTACCACCACTGATAGTAATTGTAGGGGTAGAAATATAACCTGATCCTGGATTGAGTACGGTAAGACCAATAACTTGTCCTGCTCCATTAATAGTAGCGGTCATTGTAGCATTAGTTGTTGGATTACCGCCTGTGACTGTAACAACCGGTGTAACTGTATATCCGGCTCCGCCACTAACAATAGTAGCTCCTTGAAGACTTAACAAATAGTTGTCATACCATTGACTATAAATGCTTGGATATTGCCAAATTTGAGCATCGGCTGCGGTATCACTAACAATAGAATAGTTTGTAGTTACAGCAACATCGTAAGGCAAGCCGTCTGGGTTAGTATCTCCAGGAAGAATTTCATTTAATATAGGACTAACAAACTGAGGCACCTGTAATGTGGAATTCCAGTATGCTGGTAAATCAAAGTCTGTTAAATCGCCGCCGTAAGTATCATTACCGTTATAAATTAAATTAAACTGACGTACTTGTACGTGATATGGTTTAACTTCCTGGAAGTAGTCTATTACAAAGTTTTGATTGTCTTCAATAAATGTTTGATATGGTAATAAAGAACGTATTGCGTGATTTACATTAACATAACTAGATTTAACTAACCAGGATGGATCAGTAAATTCACTGTATACAAAGTTAAACATCAATATTAAACTACTATTGCGTTCAATTTTTAAATCTTCAATATAAATTTGTTCATTCAATGCTTGAATAATAAAACGAGTTTCTGTTTGTGGCGTTTGATCGAAATAATTTGAGTCAAACACCTGAGCATCAAACCCAAAGTTGCCAGCGGGATAATTCCACAATTCTTCTTTAAACGCAATCGTTCCATCTTCTAAGCCAACACGAGTCCACCCTGTTACTGGGTCAATACCTGTACGTAAATAAATTTCCCATTTGCCAGCACCGTTTGCTATAACACGAACACTCGATCCTACAGGTGCTGTAGTAAGGCTTAGTGTTGATAATTGCCCGTAATTTTGTACAGCCGCTACTGGAGCTATAGTTGAATTGTATCCTGCCAAATACCAATTAATATAATACCAGTAATCTGGAGTATAATATGCTTGTACTCGATTTAGCATTGTTGTTTTAGATGCTGTTACTTGATAGATTGTCCATAAGCCGTTTTGACTACTATCTGATAATACAAGATATTTGTATCCTATTGGAACAACATTAAGATCTTGATAGCTTAATACTTCAAGATTAGGAACTTCCTTGTTCCATACAACAGTAGTAACGCCATCGACTGTTACTGTCGATTCAGGAATTGGCTGCTCTGAATTAAGTAAGGTAAAGCTTCTAGTTTCGCTAATAGGAAACTGAGCTAATACAGTATTTGCTCGAGTTAAATAATTTTTTAATGCTGCAAATCTATTAGCAAACATTGATTGGCGTGGGCGGAATTGTACGCCATATCGCATACCCAGACTTAGCCGCGGATCAGGAACAGCATTACCTGCTATATCAATACCGCAGAAACTGTCTTGTAGTTTACGATATAAATTTGAATTTAAGAAAGAATCAGCATCACCATCTGTAATAATTTGATATTCTTGATGTACTACGGCATCATTTAATTTTTGGTCAAAGCCAATACTTAAAATTGTACTTTTAGCATTTAATACTTGCTGTGCGTTATAGATAGCAACAGTACTGGCATTTAATGCCGCAACATACGGCAAACCACTACTTCTTGGATCAAAGATATAACTAGCAACGCCGGTCGCTGGTAACGTTTTTCCAGATCCTGTAGCAATAGTAGTAATTCCACGAACCCAGAAATAATACACAGTTGTAAATGTATTATTTGAGCCTAACGCAGAATTAATACAGTAACTTGTTTGACTTAATGGTGTACCTTGTCCAGTATATCCAGCTGGAGGTGTCGAGCTTTCTATCCATTGGTAAATATCTACTCTACTACCTGGGAATGTTTGTCCCCAGCGGCGACTTGCGTAAACAATGTCATCTTGATTAGGATCAATAAAACGAACGGTGTCAGTATCCCACCACATTTGTCCAATGTGTTCACTTCCCCAGGAGTTGCCAAGGTTATGTACTGATCCAATATTGTATTGTGCTGGATCTACTGCTCCAATATAATCAATGTTTTCCCTAGCTACGCCAAGGATCTTACCTTGCAATGGATCAAAGAAGTCATAATATGTTTGTACGCCGCCATTAATAGTAGTATTAATACCAACAGATTGTGTTCCGTCGTAAGAGAAAATGCCATCAAGAGCATAAACATCCACTACCGGTTGTTGATATCTAATTGGTGCCCACGCAGCAGTTCCAGTAGGATTGTTAAACATACTAACATAGCCTGGATACCCGTTATGGTAATCTGCGTTAGTAGCAGGATTGCCACTAGCACCTATCATTAGGCTGCCAGTAACATAACTTACACTTTCGCCAAAATTATCACCTTGTACAATAATATCGTTGTAAATTTGTTGACCAAAAGCAAACTGACCTGGATTATTAACATTACTACTACTACTTGGGAAATAGTCATAAGTGTATGCTACTCCGCCGTTAGGAATTAAGTTGAAGAATGTAGTGCTGTGTTCGTCAAAGTATGTTTGGCCGGCATCAAATGTTGTTGGTTCATAAACATTGCCGTTAGGAGCTCCAACAATTAAATTAATGGCATTAGAATTTATACTTAAAGAATATCCAAAATTTGCGTTGTTGATTGGCAGCGGACTTAATATTTGCTGAGCAAATACAAAAGTATCAAATCCTAATTGGTTGAATACTGAATTAGTTGCTCCGGGTAATACTGTTAACAAATTATCAGCGATACTAGCTTTTTTATTTTGTATAAAAATTGTCAGTCTTCCTGACACTACTAAAATAATATTTCCTGGATTAGGAGCATAGGTAAAATAGATATTTTGATTAGTATTATCATAAGTGTAGTCTGCCCCATATGTTTGTAATTCTCCGTTTGAATATACTATTGTATTGTAAGAACTTGCCGCTGAGTATAGTGTACCAATGTTATAAATTTTTGTACTGCCATCTCCTATAAATGTCAAATCAGGTGTAGCTGATGCTTGAACATTAGGAATACCAGCAGCATTAATTGCTTCGGCAAATCCTGCTACTGTATTATTAGGCAAAGAAGGAACTGTAACTTGCGTATTATTGATGCGCAATGTGCCACCAGCAGTAATAGCTGGATTGGCAATCGTAGATGTTGTTACTCCATAAACACGAGATTGATTTGTTTGATAATCTACTGATCCAGCTGTTTGTAAGTAGGTACTGTCATACGGAGCACCAACATATAAACTGCAATTCAGCGGGCAGGACACCATATCAAAACCATAAGCTGCTTGATATTTTACAGTACTGCTATTTACTTGTTGTATTTGTGTAATAACATTAGTTTCAATTTCAATAATATCACCGTAGTTAAGTGTGATATTAGAGAACGTAACGTTATTTCCGCTAACCGAGTATTGTCCGCTAAGTGATTGCTCTGTTGTTACTAAGAATGTTCCGTTTACACTTACTGCTACAGGAGCAACTACGTTGCCAGGTACTGTATATGTTGTTTGACTTGGATCCGATACAATATAACGAATTACACTTCTGTCAAATACATAAACTGCTCCAGCGCCCATAGTTAAATTTATTTCTGCGTTGGGTGCGCCAACCATTATTTGACGGCCATCTGTAGTTGTTGCTAAACTGGCTCCAAATTGATCACCACCCACTGAACTAGCAGATGTAATAGATTCAACATATTGCCAATAAGTTTCAGCAAATACTATAATTTTTGCGCCTTCAACTGGAATAGACCCAGGTTGGAAAGTCATTACCGTTGTTGTATCGTCAAATATATAATCTAAGAAAGGACGCTGTAATACTCCGTCTACTTTTACAGTAAAATTATAAATGTTTGTAGCATTATACAAATAAGTGTTTAATGCAAATGCTGAAGTAGTGCTGGTACCGCTTCCAGCCAAAGTATAAGCTGTTATAATTCCGCCAGTTACTATAGCTGTAACAGTTAGTACTAAATTATCAACTCCGTCGGTTCCACCTATTTGTGATCCGTTAATAGTTAGTGTGTCACCTATTTGATAACTAACACCGCCACTTAGTTTTACAGTACTATAAGCTCCGCGAGTGTTAGTTACATTAAACATTGCCCCAATGCCAACACCTGAAGTAGAATTTTGTGAAATACTATAATATGTTTCAGTATCTAATTGTCCTGTATTGGCTCTACTAATTACTAATGTTTGATTAGTTACTGGAGCCGATTGAAAAATTACATAATTTTGATTAACTGTGTAGTCAACACCAAGAATAGCAATGTTAGGACCTAATACAACAATTAATTGGTCTGGGTTAAGATAATCAATTTGTATTGAAGTATCATACTCAAATAAAGTTTGTGTCCCGTTGGTCTTGTAAGTTACAGACTGCTCGACTACTTCAATTTTTTCATAAGCATAAACAATATTTGCGCCCGGAGCACCAACATATAACCAGCGTTCGTCAGAACTAATAGTAACAGCAGATCCAAAACCAATAGGACTAAAATTTTGATCCGGAGCAACTAATAATTGTGTTTGTACAAATAGTCCTGTGTTTGAGTCTCTATAAATTACAACAGCATAACCTGCTCCAGAGTTACTAGCACTGGCACCAACAATACCCCAATTCCGATTACCAAATGCCATAGCATTTCCGTATCCGGCAGTTCCTTGTGTACCTAATACTAATTCAGCATTAAACTGATAATCCTGAAAAACTCCATTAAAGTAAGTATATACTGACCCTACACCAGATTGTGCTCCTGGTACCCCAATTAATGCGCCAAAGTTTCCTTGAACTTGAGCCACACTTGCCCCAAAGTTTGCTGTGCCAACAAGCCCCGGAGCAATAGTTTGATTAATAGTAAATGGCGAGCCTTTTTGTAATGTTTCCCAGTGACCATTGCCGTCGTTATCAGACCATACTTTAGATCCTGGAGTTAACAAATTTACATAAGGCAAGGTAGCAATGTCACTAGCTTGTGTTACACGAGCACTTTGTAATTGGAATACTAAACCGGCACCAGTTAAAGAATTTACATTTGTATTGGCAAAATTAAACGCAATAACAATAGTAGTGATACTAGGAACTGACAATACACGGTATACACCGTTGACCCCTTGATTAAAATACTTAATAATAATTAAATCACCATAGGATAACCCGTGAGCCACATTAAACTGAACTATAGCAGTTGAGCTAAGATTATCTGTTAACGTTGTCATTTGCCCTGGCACATCTTCTACGCGATAAACACCCCAGTCATAGCTGTTTGTTTTAGCTATCCAAATATAAGTGCCAGTACCTATATTATTAATATCAGTATCAATGGAGGTTGGATCATTAATATCAAAAACTGTAACATCAATATCATTTAAACATACATACCCGGCCGAAGGTAACGCTTGCGGTAAGTTACTATTTTCATAAGTTGTAGGTAAAATATCTGGGCTTGTAATATTGTAACTTGTTTTCCACAAATTTTTCAAATATACCGATTGATTGGCTTGACTTGTTTCTCCTGGTACTATTACTTGTATAGTTGAAGGATTATAAGATAACAATGCTTGATCTAATTGAATTTCAAAATAACTCTTGTTGGCTTGTGCTCCGTAGGTTCCAGATAACACACCCCAATTTTCATAAATGTCGTATGACCCAGTTTCTTTTCCATTAATCCTTGCAGCTTTAAACGCTTCAGCGGCACGCAATGTTCCTTTTGTGCCAAGGAATTGTTGATATAACTGAACCTGGGTAGTCCCATTAAGGTTCATATCTGTCATATATGGGCGTGGACGGAATCCAATTAACGCAAACGCAAATAAATCGTTGTCGCTAGTTAAATTGGCTTGATAAACATCATATGCTGTAGTTAGCTGGTCAGCTTTGTTGGCTATATTAGGTAATAAACCTTGGTCAATTAGCTGATAGTCACTCTTAATCCAATTTGTATAGTTGAATGTTTGTTGTGGTTGCGAAATAACTAATGCTTGCCAATATGTATTTTTGTATAATACAATTTCGCCTTTAGCATAAGTTGTATTTGAGCTCCATTCTTTAACATTGTTTAAATTAAGAATAAAACCTTGAGCATTTAGTTGTCCATCCCACTCGGTAGTAGTTGAAGCAATTAAGTTCAATCTAACTTGACGAGCAGCTGTAATTGGATCGTAAATTAAATCACGGAACTGACTAGTATTGTTCAGTACAATTATATCTTCGTAATTTGTAAACTTTAATGTCAAATAATTAATAGTTTGCTGATTAAGTGTGGATACTGAGAAGCTGTTGCCTTCGCGGTTAACTACCATCTTAGCAACATCTAACGCATTACCGTTTTGATCCAATAACATATTTTCAGGAGTTACACTAGCAATAGTATCTACAATACTAATAGGCTGACTTGCTGTAATTTTATTAGCAGATGGGTTTAAATTAATAATTGTATTAGCAGTCCATCCTTGAGCTGCAAAATATAAAAACTCTTGACACATTTGTGTCCAGTTTAATGTGTAACCGTTATATACGTTATCAAAAGTTATACCTTGGCTTTCTAACCATAAACCATAGCTTAACAAGAAATCACAAACACTGGCGGTGCTTGTAAATGTATAGCCATATGGAATTTGTGTTGTGTTGTCAGTATATTGCTTTGGAACTTGAGCAGAAATGCCGCCGGCGGTAATAGTTTGATATATGCCAATTGGACTACTAATATAAATTTCAAAATAAGGTTGAATCTTACTATATCCAAATACACTATAGCCAATGCCACCGTTATCTAATTCTACTAGTTGAACAATTACTGCACTATAGTTAATGCTATTGAACGGTTGATTTTTGTAAAATAATAAATCATAACTAGTTGGCGGAATCAAGAAACTATTATTAGTTGAAGCTGGGCCAGCACGTTCTGTATACAGCTGAACATACACAGGATCAGAGAACGATGCCATACGATAGCAAAGTCTAACATCAATATTAGATAGTGCTGTTGTTAATGATGTTGTGCTGTTTAATCCTATGCGTTGATTATAATCTACAATCCAGTTAATATAGGATGCCTTACTTACGCCATTGCCGTAAACTTGAATCCCGTTATTACCGCCAGAAACTCCCAAGCGATAACGATTGTTATACAAATATTGACCTAAAGTTGTATTATAACGATATAAATCTCTATCAGCAAACAAAGCAAAAAATTGTGCTGGTTTAGTAAGAGCAAGCAGTCGCATAATAGCAAATGGATAAGCACTACTGTTCCACCAGGAGTCTTGAACTGGGCCGCCGTCGCCTGCTTGCCAAGATTGTTGAAAGCTAGATGGGTCGTTTAAACCTACTATGCAATCAAGCGGATTAAGCAATGTACCTTCGCTGTTAGCTGGAATAATTTCAATTAATCCAGGGCGGGCATATTCAGAAAGTATATATGGGCCTAGAGGATCAGCAACTAAGCCAAGCTCAAGATCACCCCACAACACGGTGTTACCAGAAGTATAAGGTGCTGGGCCATAACGCTCCATCCACCATAGTGGCTCTTCAGTAAAGCCTAACATTTCCCACGGTGTGGTGTTAGGTGTTTCTGTATCGTAGAAGTAACGATAAATGCCACGCCAATTACCTTGGAGGAACTGTGATTGATTAATACGGTTGGCAGATGATCTGTAGTTGTATGTAAACGGATTACTTGGCACATAAGTCTGCTGACTATAGTTAACTTTATTTTGCCCAACCCAAGCAAAGAAGCTTTCGCTTAAAATTTGATTTACTTCTTGCCAGGTATATGGAGTTTTACGGAAGTAACCTGGCAATAATGCTGTAGTTTGTGCTGGGTAGAAATCTGGATCAACTTCATCTGTAGTCAATGGAATTGGATTATCATCTACTTTAATATTATTATAAACACGCTTTTCAAACTCAAGCAATACTTGGTCGCGGATATCACCAAACGCAATAGTAGTAGAGCCATCGTGTCCGCGAATTACAAAAGTTGCTTCGCTATATGTTTCGTCAAGATAAATTTCTGGCTTATATTTAGGATACAAGCCCATCTTACTTGGTGTGTTAGGACACCAGTTTGGACTTGGGTTAGTAGATTTAGTAACAGTTTCAGTAGTAGTAACACCAGTAACACTATCAGTAGTAGAAACATTCGTAGTTGTTACTACTGGTATATATTCAGTAATAGTAACAACATCTCCAACATTTAATGACACTAAAATTGTTAATTTAGGAGCAATAGTTGATACTGTATATTCTGTGCCACGTAATAACAATACACCATTTAAATATACTAACAAACCTTGATAGTTAGATGATGTAAAATCATACATCTGCTGTGTATTAAAAGTTTGTATACTAATTGGCGTAATAGTATAGCTATTTGACACATTGTTGCTACCGCAAGGCAACATATCCGACCAATAAAATGAATCAGATCCAGTAAGACTTAATGTAATTTTTTGTATTGTTGCATCAAGAATACTACTAATAGATTGATTTGGTTGAATATCTAATTGTGTAACTCCAGTTAATATTTTATTTTTATATTTTGTATATTCCTGACTGTTATATGCTAAAGCACCAAAAATATCATAGTTGGCGTTTCTTAAAAAGAAACCAGCCAATGTAAGTGGCGACGATTGTTGTAAAATCTGTGTGCCAAACGGAATAATATTGCCTAAGTCGCGAGTATTATTTTGTCCATTAATAGTTCCCTGGAAGTCTAATAAATTTTCGCAAATTGTGCCATAGTGTTGGCGAACTGTGCCTAAAGTAAATTGACTGCTATTACCGTTAAAAGGATTATTTTCTAAATTAACAGGAATTTCGTAAAATCCTTGTGTGCTTGCTTCTTGGCTGTAAACTAATACTTCAATAATATCGCCGGTGACGTATCCTGTACCAGTTAATATAATAGTTGTATTACCAAGATTATTAGTAGACAAAGTATATGTTGTTGGATCTTGATATACATTATTAATAAAAATTTGTACGGCAGGAACATTTAAATCTGTTTCTGCTACTATATCTAATTGTAGTGGTTGCCCATTGTAATTAAATTGAAATTGCTGACGAGCTAAAGATGGTATAGCCGCTGTTTGCCAACCAATTTCTAAAGTAAATGCTGTAAGATTAGTATACTGATAAACAAATCCACTACTAACTTCAACCGTAATACCTACCCCAGATGGAGTATATATAAATGTATCTGTATAAAAATTGTTATTAAATAATATATCACCAATATTGTTAATACTAAAAAATGCTAACGGAATTCCTAAAACTTCGTCAATAGGATTATCAGGATTTTCAGCATAGCTTAATAATTTACATCCAGTAAAATTTGTACTTGGATACTGTGTTGTATTACCAAAACTATACCCGTTAAGATCAAATACATCAAACAATGGTGGTTCTTGAACCGCAGATTTTTGCTGTGCTAAAATCCAGTTAGTTCCGTCATAATAATAACTTTGTCCTACAATGCCAACCGTACCGCCGCTCACATAAGCAGCAGTAGTAGTGTTAGCATAAGTTACTGTATTTTTTGTACAACCAGTAACAATGTAAGTGCCATTATATCCCGACGGTAAAATATTACGGACTGTAACCGGATCGCCTATTGTAAACGGAACTGACCCTACCGATGGGAAAGTTAATGTAACCGAAGCTCCGTTGCCTTTAACGCCAGATACACTTAATAGTGTGCCATTAATTGATGTTGTCCCTTGATTAGGTAATACTGTAGTTGTTGGAATTAAATCAATAATAGGTACCAATGATGCTTGCGGATTAGGTAGAATAAAATTTACAGTATAAACTTGATTGCGAACATCTACATTATCGTCAACAGCAAAAATAATAGTACTGCCTTCAACTAAAGTATATCCGTTAATTGTATAATTTGTTTTTCCGTTGACATTTAATAAAGCATCAGTTTGTGAAAAATCTATTACATCAACCGCAGGAATACCTTGAATAGCAAAATTGAATAACTTAGTATTAGCACGAAATTCTAAAATTGGTCTTTTTGCTCGTTGAGCACTATAATATACAGGGGTTGTATCGTTATATTTGGCAGCTGCGTTAATAACATCAACGTGGAACCAACGATTGCTACGTGTCCACGGATTTAAATCTTGGCTAGCCATATTAATTGTAATATAGTCTTGACGAGCTGGCTGATTACCATACGACGCTATAAATCCGCCGCTTGTATAATCTCCAACAGCTGGACTAGCATAAGTTAATTCTGTTGATGTCGAGGATATAACCGTGAAGATGCCGTTATAGTTTCCACTAACAGAAATAATGCCACTTACAATAATTAATTGACCCGGAGTAAATGGCGGGTCTGGTTGATCTAAATAACTTAATGTTACAGTTGATCCGTTACCAACAGCGTCTGTTACAGTAATAGTGGCCAATTCAATTGCATAAGATTCAGGAACAATTAAAGATGTTTCTGGAATTAATACAATACCAGATCCTACACCTTGAACATAATAAGTGTTGCCTTGATAAGAAGCAGGATATACTGTTCCTTCAAATGTAACTTTAAGACCATTAGTAAATGTTATTCCGTTTGGATTATCATAGGTACTAGGACTTGTATAAGTTAATTGGCCTAAAATGTCAACATCTATATTAATATAAGGCGTAGTATCTTCATCAATTAAATTAATGGTTCCAAACATATTTGGATTTTGACCATCCTGATAAAACAATGTTGAAAGAGCCGCAGTTAATAAAGGCATTTCTTGTAAAAAGCCTTCTGAATTTTTATACCAGTTGGTATTAACATATTCTGTACCAGAAGTAATACTAGACTGTGTTAATTCTGCTATAGGTAAAATGCTGACAAGATGAATAAACGGAACTCCGTTAACATCATTTACATACTGAATTTGCCATAAACTAAACTGAATAGCAGGATCTGTAATTGGTAATGCCGCGGAAAATGCAGCAGATGTAAAATTATAAGAATCTGTAATCGAACTACGAATATATTGCAATCCTATTGCTGTACCAGGAGTACCAGATGTAGTTCCTGAGCCTGTTGCTGTAAATTGTACGCCTATAGTATTAGAACTTGCTCCAATTAAAGTAAAATCAGTATCTCCCAATGTTTCTATTTGGTATGGATAGCCAACTATAAATGTCCCAGCGTCATACGGGCCTGGGTTCTCTGCCGGCACTAACTGAGAAACAAATGCCGAGTCAAATCCGCCAACAGCACTACTACTAAGCGGGGCTAAAGGATCAAACGGTGTTACATTATACCATCCGCCTGGTTCAGGATCGGATGTTTGTACAGAAAATACTAATGTTTGTCCGTTAAGGCTTGTAATACCGTCAATACCTCTGGGGTATGTTTTTAAAAATTGAGATACTGAAATTCCGTTGATTTGATCATATAATAAATCAGGTGGGGCAACTAAATTTACACGTCCTGTATTTTCGGTTGGATAACCAATATAAGGCATTGATGTGTAGAAGTTTTGTGCTGTTTTATCTGGTACATTAAATGTTACTGTACCTATGTCAATACCGTTGTTAATTACACCCAACACATCGCGTGAAGAAATGTTAGGCGACCAAGATAAACGGCCGTTAACGCCTGGAGTTGTTTGAATCCAAAAATCAGGGCCTGTTCCTGGCTCTGGATCAACAATGTTTAGTTGTCCGCGAAGGTTAAACTCTACATCATTAACATAGTAAAGTGTATCTGGTGCGTTTTGCGGAACTGTAAAAATTACTAAACCTTGTGTTGCTCCATTGTTTTGTACTCCTGAATTCCATAAGTTTGTTGTGCCAAGAGTTTCCTGGGGTTCTATATAAACTGCTAACGGAACATTTTGTATTAAATTCCAAGTATATGTATTGCCGCGCACTAATGTTAGTGCTCGGTTCG
>Ga0114962_10001524_pt1 | contig 19935 bp, 18 predicted proteins | sample C_130820_MF_Meta_FD_87017 | JGI IMG/M metagenome (GOLD analysis project Ga0114962, IMG submission 87017) | Freshwater microbial communities from Lake Croche, Canada to study carbon cycling - C_130820_MF_MetaG | ecosystem: Environmental > Aquatic > Freshwater > Lake | place: Lake Croche, Canada... | reverse complement strand
GCATGGGTAACCGATGCCCATGCGTCTATCTGTGCCAGCGCCTCGCACTGTGCAGTGGTCATGGCCGTCGATGGCTGGCCACTGGTCTCGATGCCGATGTAGGCGGTGGGCGGGTAGTTGCCAGCGCCCTGGGCATAACAGATGTCGGCGGTGTCGAGCAGCTGCCAGATGGTGCCGTCGGGGCTGGAGTCGCCAGGGCCGCAGACGATGAAGTGCGCCGACACCTGGTTGGCGGCGTTCTTGAATGTGGCCAGGGCCGAATCAGCCGAGCCGACGATGACGTGGTGGACCGTCCCGATCTTGGGCGCTGGGCCCGCCTTGTAGTTGGCAGCAGGCAGCGGGCCCTTCCAGATGGCGAGCGGGAACCGAGCCACTAGAACCCGATCGCTATCCAGTTGATCCGGACGCCGAGCGACACGATCGCAGCGCCGGCGACGGTAAAGCAGTTGGCCGAGAACCCAGTTTTGCTTACGAAGGAATGGAGCAGCTGTACCTGGCCCATCGACCCGGCGTTATCGCCGACGCCAGCGATCACGGTCAGCAGGCCGGCCGGGAAGGCGGTCGGGAAGTTGATGGTGATGCCGCCGGAGCCGTTGGTGTTCACCACCGTCGACCCGCCTTGGACCTGGAAGTTCGGAGCGGTCGTGGCGGGCAGGGTGCCCGACTGGGCGCTGCCGTTTAGGACGCCGATGGAGTTGTTCAGCGGGGTCAGCGTGTTCCAGTCGCCCGAGGCGAGGTAGTCCCCCGTTGCATGGGTAGGTATTTGTGCCGCCATCAGTAGCTCAGCTCCCCGCTGTTAGTTGCCCCGGTGGCCACCAGCACACCGTTCGTGTGGTCGTCGAGTTTGAAGTAGATCTGGGCCTCAGCCGGTGTCAATGCCCAGGTCGTTGTCCAGTGCCCAGGGGTGATCGAGTGCGAGACCGATTCGATATAGCTGTCTTGGGTGAACGGTGTTGTGGTGCCGTCAAGCGGCTGCATGATGACCGTGATCCGATCGAGCAGATAACGCCCGAGCATCTGCGGCAGTTGTGCGCCCTTGCTCACCAATGAATCGACGGCGACCGTCTTGACCCGAGCCTGGGGGGTTGAGTAGCGGTTGACGAGGTACTGGCCGAGCGCCAGGGCCGCACCGTCCGAGGTCATCAGGAAGCCGGTGTATCCAGTAAGCGCCCGTTTGCCGTACCACTGGGCGCTGTCCACGTTCTGTGCCGTCTGCGGGGAACCGGACACGCCGAGCGCAGCATTGGCCCGTGCAGAGACCGGGACCGTATTCCAGAGGTCGACGCTGCCGGCCTCGGGGACGACGGCCCCTTCCACTGGGTGCATATTGGCGGCGCTCGTATTGTTCGCTACCGTCCCGAGCGTTGTACCGTTCCATGTGTAATTGCGAGCCCGGAATGTGAACACGCCCGCCTCGTCGATGTAGGTGAATCCCTGCTCGGTTTTCTCAATGGTCTGGATGTAGGACAGGGCTTGAGTGGTAGTCAGTGCTGTCGATTCGTTCTGCACCTGGGAGACCCCGCTGGCGACGTTCTGGTACGCAGTGGGCACGCCCATGATGTTGAGCACGCCTTGGATGCGGGCACCCGAGGACTCGACCTTGCGGAGCAGCCAGCCGGCGGTGCTGTGGGCAGCGATCCGGGCGGCGGATAATGCCGACGGGTAGATGGCCAACTCGTCGATACTCCCGGTCCAGGTCATTGCGTAACCAGTGCTCGCCCCTGCAGAGAAGTACCAGTACAAGTAACCGACGTTCAGGCTGCCATTCCATGCGAAGGTACTGGCTTGGCCGACGAGCACGCCGTCCTGATAGAGCGTCCAGGTGCCGACCTGGGCCACCTGGTCCTGGGTGAGCGTGACCGCAATGTGATGCCAGGCCCCGTCGTTGACCACCGTTGTGCCCTGGACTGCCGTGGTCGATAGCCCGATCGTCGCCGAACTCTGCGGACCTGTGCGGATCGAGACAAGGCCGCCGGCCACCATGAGGCCGATGGTGTACATAGTCCCGGCGGCCGTGTTGCTGATCCACTGGATGACCTGCTGGGTAGCCGACGAGGTGGTCTTGACCCACGCCTCAAACGTCCAACTGGTCACACCGGTTGCGGCAGCGGTGTAGGCCGGTGCGGGCCTGATGCCACCACTCGGGCTGGCGGTGCCGTTGGACAGGTCTAAACCGGCGTCGGTGTCGTAGAGCAGAGCCCCTGTGGCGCTATAGGCGGGAGTGCCAGTAGTGATGGCGGTGTTCCCGTTCCCTGACGAGTCGGCCAGGAGCATGCCTCCGCTTTCGCCCAGGCGGTAGTAGGCGGTCGGGACGTCAGCCTTGACGATGCTCGGGTAATAGTTGGGGTTGAGCAAGTAGCCGAGCGCCATCAGCGAGAATGCGTCTACGCAGTTGATGGTCTGCAAGCTCTTTGTTGCCACGAATGACGGAATCCAACTGTCGACGAATCCGCTGTAGATGGGGTAAGTGATGCCAGCCCAGGTCGCCAGGATGCGAACCGAGCGGGTCGGGACGAGTCCACCTCGACCACCAGGTGCCCAGCCGGTCGATGCGGTGCCATGGGCGTCGCCGGTGAACAGCGCCACCCGGTCGACGTAGTGGACCTCGGCGGCCCCTGCGGCGGACAGGACGTTGCAGACGATGGTGGCGTTCGTGGCGTTGGCGGGTGCTGCTGCGATGCAGGTGGCCTTGGTCCAGATGCCGGCGGAATCGGTTGATGCCGTGCCGGTCGAGGTTGAAAGCAGAGCTGCCCCGTTGTACCAGGAGATATCTACTCGGGTGGCCCGGCCGAGCGATGCGGCAGAGAACCCGGCCATGGCGGTGTATGTCTTGCCGACGGTGACCGCTGCGCCTGCAGTACCAGTACCGGTCTTTACTGACATCGACCCGGCTGCGGTAGACGACATCACTAGGGCAGGTTGGGCGTCGTAGCCGGCGGTGAGGTTGAGAGTGGGCGTGGCGACGTTGGCAGCAGCGGTCCAGGCGTCGAGCGAGTTGTCTTGGAAGAACGAAGTCGGTCCACTAAGCAGGTTGACGTAGGGGCCGGTGGCGTTGAAGGTCGAGAACCGGCCGTCCTGGTTGTAGACGCTCAGCTGCGCCGTGCCAGCGGTGGCACGCTGCAGCTCGTGCTGGCGTCCTCGCTTCGTGTTGGCGGTCTGCACGTACTGCGTGATGTCGACCCAGTCGGGCGTGGTCCATGGGTCGGTAAACGACACCTGGATCTGCACGGTCGGCATGACCATGCCGCTGGCGGGGGTGGCTAGAGCCGCAGGGTTGCGTTGTCCACCGAGGGCGATGGTCCCGAGCTGTGAAAGTCCGAGGCGCTCGAAGGTGCGGGTCACGTGAGACCCAGCGTGCCGTAGCCCCCGGTGCGCTTGAGGCGGAGCAGCGAGGGCAGCAGGACACTGCCCACGTCGGTGCCAGCGATCTGGACCGTGATCTGGATCGGGGTGTCCGAGCCACTACTGCCGAGGGCACCGTTCGGAATGATGGTGCCGCTGCTCGAGGGAACAAACAGTTCTGGCCCCTGCTCGCCGACGAGGTAGGTGGACAGCGATGACACCGGGCCACCGGACGCCCGGCCTGGTGGGACAGATATGGCGGGAGGTTTGGGGGCAGGCTTCTTGTCGCCGCCGCCGAACACGAAGTCCCAGGCGTCCTTGACATCTTGGACCGCACCCTTGACCACATCGACAGCGGGCTTGATGAATGTGTTGTAGGCCGTCGTGACCGCAGCCCCGAGGCCGTTCCAGATGCTCGACCATACGGTGCCGAGTGTGTTGACGACACCCTGCACGTCGGTGATGCCGGTCTTGATGACTTCCCATATCGGCTTGATGATGTCCCAGGCGACCTTGATGACGGCAGAGATGGCCGACCAGGCGATGTCGAACGCTGTCTTTAGGATCTCAATGCCGAGTTTGATGTCGATTGAGATGACGGTCTTGATGATGTCGAAGATCGGCTTGATGATCGCCCATGCCACGTTAATGACGGTGGAGATAGCTGCCCATGCGATCTCAAACTCGGTGCGAAGTATCGTGATTGCGGCCTTGATCTCGACCATGAGGACGGTCTTCAACACCTCGAAGATCGGCTTGATGATGCCCCAGGCAGTGTGGACGATCGGCCCGATGTATCCCCACACCGTTTTCCAGTGGGAGTGCAGCTCGTAGATGGCGACGCCGATGAGGGCGACGGCGGCGACGATGAGCAGTAGCGGCCAGGTGGCAGCAATGGTGGCAACAGCAGCAGCGGCCATCGACGCTACGTAGACGGCAATAGCAGCGACGAGCACGGTACCGATGACGATGGCGATCGCTTCGGCCACGCCCTTGTGCTTCTCCAGCCAGGTGACGGCGTGCTGAACTGCGGTGACGACCTTGTCGAGAACGGGGATCAGCTTCTCGCCAAGGGTCTGGAGCAGGTTCTCGCCGTGGGCCTTCATCTCGGCCAACTTGCCGCCCATGGTCCCGGCAGCCGAAGACGCCTGGCCACTGAACCTCTCGGACAGTGCGCCGATGATCTGCCCGCCAGCGGACTGGGTAGCCGACAGCTTCTTGTGGGCACCTTCGAGCGCCAGGACATCGGCTCCGAGTTTGTTATTGGCCTTGGACCCAACAGCGGCCCGATCGGCACCAGCGGCAATGTCGTCGTTGACCTTCTGCTGCGCTTTCGACAGTCCGTCCTGGGCCTTGGCGGTGGCCTTGGCCCCACCGGCGGCGATGTTCAGGTCGATGCCCATCGCCTTGAGCGGCTTGGTCATCCCGTTGGACGCCTTCTCGACCAGGCCGATGGCGGTCTGCAGGTCGATGTGCTTCGCTGCTGCGATGTTGGCGGCCAACTGCATGTCTGCCATCACCGGGGCGTTCTTGCCCTGCGAGGTGATCAGACTCCCGACCGCTTCCTCGGTCTGTGCGTTGGTGTACCCGAAGCCCTCCATCGCCTTCGACGTTTTCTCGATCTGCGGCTTGAGCGCATCGAACGAGGTGCCGGCTGCCTTGGCTGCGGCTTCGAGGCTGACGTGGGCGGTGTCGTACTTCTCGGCCATGTCGACCGCAGCGATCCCGACGCCGGCCGCCACGGCACCCACGCCCAGGAGCGCAGCGCCGCCGACCTTCTGCATCTTCTCCATGCCACTGCTGCCGGACTTCTCCAGCTTGTCCATCTCGAGTTTCGCCTCGCCGATCTTGGCGGTGAACTCGCTGGTGTTTGCCCTCAGTACTGCGATGACTTCGACAGCACCCATTTACTTGAACCTCTCGTAAGCCTTGGCCATTGCGTCTTCGTAGACCTTGCGCATCTCGGCTTCAGCCCCCGACAGCCCGCTGGCCATGAACCCGTACTTCTCCTCCATGGCGGCCCGGTAGAGCGGCACGCCACGCACCTGCCCCTTGGTCGAGGTACCGGCCTTGCGTGAGGTGAGCGTGATGCCATGGACCGCAGCAGCCCGAGCGGTTCCGGCGCTCACTCCGGTGCCGTGACGAGCCACGCCAGTGCCGGCTTTGTTGCGCCCGAAGGGTCCGACCTTCATCGAGTGATCCCCGACGCCCAAGTGGACGATGGTGCGGGAGTTGCTGATCGACTTCTTCAGGTTGCCCGACTCGGCCATGGCCCGAGGGTCGGTGCCGTTGTAGACCGGGGCCTTGGCCTTGGCCTTGCGGACGATCAGCCGGCCACTAGCCCGCAGCGCATACAGGGTGGACTTGTCGGTGACTCGGTCCATCTCGGCAAATGCCGCTTTGGCCTGCCCGGTGATCATCGACATCGAGACGAACTCAGCCATCGCCCGCCCCCGCTATCTGTGCCTGTTGCTTCAGGCGCACGTTTTCGTGAATTGAGTGGATACGTGCCATCACCCGCAACTTGAAGTCCGACTGCTCATCCTCGGGAGGCTGCCACCAGGGGCAGGCTTGCCCGATGAGATAAGTCTCGTGACATTCACTGAGCCAGCGGGGCAGGGGTTCGGCGAGGTGGCCGCCTTCCAATAGCGTGCCGAGTGCTAGGAAGGCGGCGTAGGGGAATCTTCATCAGGGGTCGCCCCGAAGTCGGGCTGAAGGGCGTCGGCGAAGCCGGCCTTCTGGCAGGCGTCGTATATGGCGTTGATGGGGCCGTCGGGGAGGCCGTCGAGTACCTCCTGGCAGACTGACCCGAAGGACCACTCCCGCACCCCGGCCAGGACCATGGCCTCGGCGAGGTCTTCGAACCCATCGAGGCCGTCAGCCGACGACATCATGGCCTTGCCCACGTCTGACGCCAGGACGGCGTCAGCACCATCGAGGCTCGCTTCACTGGCACTGTTAGCGGCAGTGACGATCTCGTACATCTTGCGCCGATACCGGCGGGCGGCCTTCCGGGGGATCTCGTCGGCCTCCCGCAGCTCGGCCCACTGGTCGTGTGCGAGTTCGAGTCTCGGCATCAGTAGAGGGTCGCCGTGCCGGTGGTCTTCGTCGACAGCGTCACCTTGGCCGGCGACAGGCCACCGCCAGCGGTGGTCTTGTCGGTGACGTTGGCGATCGCCTGGAAGGGGACGTCGAGCGTGACATACGCCTTGCCCGTCTGCTTCAGCTTGACCTGCTCGTAGTTCGCCTGGGTGCACTGGATGGTGACGCCGTTGTCGGTGGCGGCTGTGCCCTGGCCGATGCGAGCGGTCAGCGTGAATGCGGGCTGGCTCTGGTTGATGTAGTTGAGCAGCTGCACGTCGTCGTCCACGATGATTCCGGTCTTGACCGACAGCGCAACCGGGCCGCTGAAGATCGCCAGCGGGTCTTGGATGCCCTGCAGGGTGAAGATCTCGCCGAAGGACTGACGCTTGAATGCGTAGTCGGCAGTCATCACCTTGCCGGTGATCGTCCCGCCGATGCTGACCGTGGCGGTACGGGCGGGCAGGGGCGTGAAGGACGAGAACGCCGGGGGGATGGTGGCCGGGTTGGCGACCACTCCGCTGGCGAAGCTCTTGATCGTGGCGGTGTAGCCGGCCAGTGCGCCCGGTGCGAACTTGACGGCGAGGTCCGAGCAGACAGCCTTGGCGTACACCCGAGTGTTCGATGCGCCAGGGTTGTAGTCGTAGAACAAGTACGCCGGGGGTTGGCCGTTACCAGTGTTGAGCGGGCTGAAGGCGTAGGTGGTCGGGACGACGCCGGCGGTGGCGGTGTAGTCGTAGGCACCGAAGAACGAACTGAGCAGGTAGCCGAACGTGTCGGGGAAGATGTCACCGGCGAGGCTGATGCTCCCGATCCGAGTGCCCTGCTGTGCGCCGTAGATGTCGGCCTGGCTGCCACGCATGCCCTTGTCGTAGAGCTGCACGTAGTCGTCGGAGAAGTCCATCGAGGTGACTGGCACAAAGGCGGTTGGGCCGATGCTTGCCGTCAGCTGGAAGTAGACGTATGCGTTGGGGCTGTGGGCATAGGCCAGACCTACGACGGCGACGGTGGAGCCATCAGCGACGCCACTGATGGCCCCGGTGCAGGCGACCGTCTCAGTGAGCACGCCGTCGACGATGACCGCCGAGTACGTAGCACCGACGGTGCTCGAGGCGGCAGTCAGGTTCTTCAGCGTCAACGACGTGCCGGCGGCTGCCACCGAGGCGCTGAGGTTGCCGTTTTGGGTGTCCTTGGCGACACCGATCCATGACCTAAATGCTGACTGGGCCATTGTGCTCAGACCTCGTTCTCAGGCGCAGGGGCCTGCTTGGTGGACTTGGTGGATGGTGCCGTCCAGAGCACGTAAGGCGTGCCTGGGTCGGTGTCGAACAGATATGCGGGACCTTCTTCGGTCACGCCGGGCAGGTAGTACTGGGGCATGGTGCAGGCTCCTAGTTGATGGTGAGCACGTCGATGGTTACGGACAACTCGCACAGCCGACCGACCGGGGATTCGGTCCAGGTGGCGTTACCGCCGCTGGTCCCGCTCGGGTGGGCTTCGAGGATGGTGGTGCCGAGGGTCGGATCGGTACGGACGGCGGTCTCCACGTAGCCGGCCAGGACGTAGGCACGGGCGGTGATGGCCACCGGGTCCGGGTCGCCGCTCCAGGCGGACACCAGGCAGGTGATGGTGTAGGTCTCCTGCAGCGCCCCGGCCTGGTAACTCCCGAGGAACGCCTCGGGGACCACCGTGCGGCGCACGTCGGTAGCGATCTGGATGATGTCGTTCGGCGTGTCCATCCCGACCTCGCCCTGGCACACCAAAATCGTCGGGTCGGCGACGGTCTGCGTGGTGATCAGCGTGGTCAGTGCAGCGACCGCAGCGGGGACTGTGGATACGGGGATGCTCATCCGATGCTCGGGTGGCGCACATTGGGGGCGAGCATCTCCCTAACCCGGCCGCTAACGAAGAAGCCCATGATCGGCCTCGTCGATTCGTCATCGTCCACCTGTGAGCCGCCTGGACGTGGGCGTCCCTGCTGGGTGAGTTGGAAGTGGGTGCGGAGCAGCTCGAGGGCGGCGTTCGTCACGTTGGGCGGTACCTGGGCATACCCTGCGGTGTAGCTGACGAAGACCTGGTCGGCCCCGTTCGGGAATGAGGTCTGGCCACCACCGACGGTGCGACGCACGATCCGCCCTGGCGGCTCGTACATGTACGAGTAAACGGTGCCGAGGTCGGGGCTGGGGACTTGGGTCAGCGGGTACGGGATCGGGCCTCGGTACTCGGTGACTGACTGGACCGAGAGCACCGGGCGGTACCGCAGCGAGATCCAGGGCGAGCCGCCGTCGTAGGTCTCGGAGACGAGGCGCTGCAGGATCGGCCCGGTGATGTTCTCGATGACGGGGCGCAACTGGTCGATGAACCGGCTGAGACGGGCATCCCTGCTGCGATCGGTGGCCGGGATCTGTAGGTATTCCTTGGCCTCGCCGAGGCTGACGATCCTCGCCCCGCCAGCGGTGGTGATGTTCTCCTCGATGCTGATGTCGAGGTAGCCCGTGGTCGGGAACGCTTGCTGACCGGCTGGCCAGGTGACGATGAACTGGCCCTGGTAGTGGCCGGCCGTGGCGCTGTCGATGCCAGTGAACGAGTACGAGACCGCACCAGTGGCGGCAGTGACGACCGTGGCGGTGGCGTTGGTCGTCGGGGCCGTAGCCGTGATGGCCCGCATGACGAACTTGACCCCGGTGGCGGTGGTCAGGTTGACCGCAGCACCGGCATCGGTGACGACGCTGTACGTCAGTACTGGCAGGATGTCGCCCTGCTTGATCGTGAAGTCGGCCATCAGCCCACCTTCTGGATGTAGATAACACCAGGGGCACCTGCGCCACCTGCGCCACCTGCGAGTGAGTTATTACCGCCGCCGCCGCCACCGCCGCCAGCACCATAGGCAGTCGAGCTAGCCGCTGCGCCTGCAGTGCCAGCGCCCGTGCCTGCAGCAGCGTTAGTGCCAGCGGTACCACCAGCGGTTGCAGTACCAGCGCCGCCACCCGTACCGCCGAGGTTGGTCGCCCCGCCATTACCGCCACCGCCGCCAGCACCAGCAGAAGCGGAGACTGGTCCGCCGCCGCCAAGGGGCACGATGCCCGCAACGTTTGCCGGACCGCCGATGCCAGCACCCAGGGCCGTGGTCCCGGCAGCGTAGCCATAGCACCCGCCGTTGATATTCTGGGTAGCATTGCTCACCGCACCGCCAGCCCCGGCACCGCCGCCTGCGGCTCGGACGAGCGGCCCGGTGGCGAATGTAGTGGCGTTCCCATTGGTCCCGGAGCTGCCTGCGTTAGTGCCGGCTGCTGCGCCACCTGCACCACCTGCGCTCGCTGCTGCGATCGAGTAGGGGTAGAGCGTGCCCGCTGTGAGGCTGAGAATGCCAGTAGCCGTGGCACCAGAGCCACCGCCACCGCCACCGGTCGCTGTGCCCGACACTGTCGTGGTCGAGCCGCCGCCGCCGCCACCACCGCCGCCACCGATGACGTTCACTAGGTACGTGCCACTCGTGGGGCAGAGCCAGTTTGTGCCCGAGGTCAGGGTGACCAGTCCGGGGGTAGCGGCAGGAATGGCCTTGGCGTAGCCCAGGCGCTCCCACACCTCATCTGCGTGCGCCCGTTGGCCGTCCACCTTGTTGGCCGAGTTGGTCGAGTCGCCGAAGTGCAGCCCCGAGTCCATCGTGAGGCCGTACACGTCGGCGTTGATGACGTAGGCGGGAGTTGCTGTGGCGCTCCCAGAGAATGTGCCGGGCACGATGCAGGCCACGCCGAACGACGACGTGGTTAGGCCCGAAGCCAGGATTGGATACGTGCCTCCGTTCAGTACGCCGAGGCTCCCCGTTAGCCCGCTGAAGGTGACGTTCTGGCCGGCGGTATAGGTCTGGGCTGCCGTGCAGGTAAGGACGAATGCGGCCATGCTGGCGGCAGTGATGGTGGCCGCTGCTGGTGCCACTCCGGTGGCGGCTGCGCTCATCGTGGCCGAGGTGGGCGAGGCTACGGCGGTGATCGTTGTCGATGCGGGGATGTTCGTCCCGGTGATCTTGCTCCCGACATCGAGGGCGCAGAACTGAGCCATCGAGGTCGAGGTGACCGTAGTCGATGCGTTGGCGATGGTGCAGTCGGTGAAGGGGCGATACTGCGTAGCCCCGAAGCGGGTGAACATATCCACGTAGCTGCAGTTGTTGTTGTACGCCACCGACTGTGTGGCCTGGAGTTGGTTTGACACGTAGGCACTGGGCGTTACAAACGACGCCGTGTTCAAGCCGACGGCACCCGATAGGTATTCGCCGAACAACGTGATCTCGGCCAAGGGACACGCTGCACGAATGCGAGATATGACTGTCGTGAGGTTGGCCTGAGTCACTGCCACCGAGATCTGGCCGAATACAACGATCTGGGCGGTGAGGCTGCCGCCGGTGGTCGCTGCGCTGAGAGTGACCTGAGTGGCGCTGACCCACGCAGAGACGGTGGTGCCAGCGGGGATGTTGACGTTCCCGCTGATGACTCGGCCGATATCGCCGGGAGTGAACACGGCGGTGGCTGACGTGAGTGTGGTCGAGTTATTGAAGACTGCGTCTCCGACGCCACGGGCCTGGACGAAGTCGTTACCGCCGAGACGGACATGTACCCGACGGATCGAGCCAGAGAGTGCGCTGAGTGCAGACTCCCATAACCGGTTCGTGGTCCAGTCGGCAGTACCGGTGCCCCCGGCCCCCATGTTGAGCATTGAGAGCCCGGACGTGCCGGCCACGCCGGGGGCGAAGTAGAGAGCGCCGTAAATGATCGGGGCGGTGCCGCCTCGAGTCACCCGGAACATCGACAGTGTGGGGGCGACGGTGGGCGAGGCGATGACGCCGGTGTCGTAGATGCTCACGGTGAGGTTGCCGGGGGTCGTGGCTGCGGTGGTGTTGATCGTGGCGAAGGTGGCACCGTTCTGGCCCTGGACCGACACCCCGATGTTGTCGTAGGCAGCGCCGGCCTTGTAGAAGATCAGCGCCCGGTTGAAGACCCGGTTATCGGTGAGCGAGTTGGTGGCACCGGCCAGCGTCGACGTGGTGGACGCTGCGCCGAGCTGCACGGCGGTGACTGCGTTGTTGACTTCGGGGCCAAGTCCAGCCACGGCTGTGCAACTTGCGCCGACGGTGCTGAAGGATGGCGTGTTGTAGACGGCATTCGTTCCAGCGGCGTCAGTGAACCCGATACCGGCGTCGGGTAGACCGAGCAGGCGGTTCTCTTGGTTGGCGAGGATTGAGCCCCAGTCGGTCTTGCCGAAGGACGAAGCACCGGTACCGGCGGCAATCGAGTCACCGATGACCGCTTCGATTTGACCGTAGGGGAAAGCCGACGACGCATCGACCGAGGTCGCCACGCCGATGTTCCCGCCACGTCGTGGCTGGTCCTGGTTGGCGGCTGAACGGATGGCGGTCTGTGCGCCCACGCCAGTCAGGTAGGGGTTGGTGAGAGTCTTGTCAGTGATCCACCCGGCGAGGATGGTGCCACCGCCGCCGGGGATGTAGATCTCGGCCAGGAGAACCGAGCCAGCAGGGATGGCTGGCTTCACTGGCGGGTTGTAGACCGAGGTGATGGGCCAGGGGATGGCGGTCTCGGTGGTCGGCGTACCGGACACGATGGAGACGACGCCGGTGGTCGATGCGACCACGATGTCTCGGCGGTCAGCCGATGATGCAGCCGACGGAGCGAGTGCTGTGACTGCGGTGACGGGCACCTGCACGCCAGCGACGAGGATGACCCCGACCGCCACGTTGACGTTGTAGCCACCACCTGCGGAGACGAGGCAGCCAGATACCACGCCGTAGCCCTGTGCGACGTTGGCGATGGCTGCCAAGTCGGTCTTGTCCACCACAGCCTGGCCGGCGTAGGTGGGCGAGTCCTGGGCGTTAGGGGTGTTCAGCGGCACGCAGGGGCTCCTGGTCGTGGGGGTACGGCTTTACTGCGGACGAGCGGTACCGCAGCTTCTGGCTCCGACGTTGCGAGGAAGCGGTCGATGGCGACCTCGAGCCGGGCCACCATGTCGTCGTCTCCGATCGACATGGCGGCCCGACGCTGGGCCAGGAGCTGCGGCAGGCTCAAGCGACGACTAGAAGGTCGGCGCTGCGAAGCCCGTACCACCGGTCACGGCGATGCCGGACGGGGCGCGAGTGGCGATGAGCGCCGAGTAGGCGTACACCTGGAAGCGGACCTGCAGCGTGCCGCTCAGGATCTCGGGCAGCGCCCGCATCTTGAGCTGACCTTCGAACAGGTAGATGTCGTCTTCCTTGATGGCCACGACGCCGTCCTGCGTGCCACCAGTGGGGGCACCGGCAAGCATGGTGGTCGGGAAGTTGGCGTTCTTGACGACCGGCAGACCGAACAGCGAGCCACACACGCCCTGAGCAGACGGTGCGTTCTCCGCATTGCCGACTGCGTTCCAGGGAGCGTTCTCGTTCTGGACGAACAGGGGGCGGGAGTTGCTGTCGTAGCCGGCGGCGAGCCACCAGTTGACACGACGAGGGTGCGTCCACAGTGCGGTCGGCGGGGCATACCTGGTCGTCTCGATGTTGTTGACGGCCGGGATGACACCGGTACCGAGCTGCGAGTTGGCCGCACCGTAGAACTTCGGCGTGGCGTTCACGACGCTGGCGTAGTACACCTGCGCTGCGGTAGGCGTGGCCGACTGCGTGATCGACAGGACACCGAGGTGCTGGCCGGATGCGCCAGATCCCGAGATGACCTGCAGGTCAAGACGCTGGTCGTAGTCAGCAGCGAGGTCCTGGAACACAACGCCGTCCATGGAGATGGGCGACTGCTCGAGGAGCTGGAGGCTGATGTCCTGTTGGCCGGCGATGGTGTTGACCGAGCCCGACACCGTGCTGGTGGTGATGTCAGTGGACGACACCGAGGCAGCGTTGGCGGTCTGGATGGCCGTGGTCGACCCCGTGAGAATCTTCGGGATGTTGATCACGTCGATGCCAGGGGGCAACGGCTGGTTGTTGATCCGGTTGGCGAACGTGCGGCCCGGACGGAAGGCCGGGATGTAGGAGTTCACCATCCACAGGGGCGGCACAAACTCTCCACCGGTACCGGCGGTGGTGTTCGGGTTGGTCCGGGCTTCCAGACCAGCCTCACGCCAGCGAGCAGCGACGGTGGAGTCACGACGTGCCTCGACCTCGATCTCCCGAGCGTGGCGAGCCATGCGCTCCTGGGCACCCTCGGCGTCGAATCCAGCCTGGGGTACCTGGATGGCCGCAAGGTCACGCAGGTAGGAGTTGGTCGTGCCGTGCTGGGCGTAGGTCTTGGGCTCCGACCGGACGATGACACCAGGGGCGTCAGCGACGATCGTGGCCGAGGCCGACTCAGCGGCAGCCATGCGGACATCGTGGGCTTCGTGCAGCCCGATCTCTGCGTCGAGCTTGGTGATCTTGGCCGACAGGGCCTCGAACTCGGTCGTCTCGTCGTCGGTCAAAGACCGGGACTCGGCGGTGGCCGGGGCGAGGATGCTGTCCAGCTTGGACATGTGCTTGGTCCGCTTGGTGCGGGCCGCATCGAGGACGGGATTGCCCATGATGTCTCCTTAGGTAGGTGGGGTGGATGCACACGACCTGCCGAGCAGGGTCCGAATGTGCGGGTGTTATTGCCCGATCGGCGCAGGGCCGAGTCCGAAGGCGTTACTTGCGAAGGGCATGGGCGTAGGCCCGTGCCCGGTAGAAATCGAGATTGCTGGTGATCGGCGTGGCAGCGTCGGCGATGCCGGCGGCTACTTCCACCACTGGGGCGATGGTGGTCAACTGGCGCACTACGGCCATGACCGCCGGGTCCTGGCGCAGCTCGTCGAGCTGCTCCTCGGTCAGACTGGCGTTACCCAGCAGCGAGCGCAGGGTCACGCTCGTATTTGGGTTTGCCCCATAATTCACAATTGAAACATCGCCACGGTCGAGGCTGACTTCGGTGATCGCCCGCTGGGTGTAGTCCTCGTCCCAGTTCTGGTTGACGACCCGGAAGGCGAAGGAGCATTCCGCCATCAGGCCAGACTCCACCTTGCTGGCGATACGGGCCACGTCGGGATCGGTCGGGTCGGCCGTAGCGGTGAACTCCAGCCCACGTTCGGTGGACTCGAGTACCAGGCTGCCGTTGCGGGTAGCGGCCAGGGGCAGCCCCTCGTGGTTGACGAGCAGCTGGACCGATGGCGACTTGGCCAGAGTGGCGTCGAACGCACCTCGGACCATCGTCTCGGTGTAGTAGCCCATGTCGTAGGGCGAGTCGACCGAACTGGCCAGCCCTCGGAAGGTGACCGTGTCGTCGGCGGTACGGCACTCCATCTCGGAAGTCGGGAGACGGCGCACCTCCCGACCGGTGAGCAGCTCGGCCTTGGCCTTGCGTGTGTCGAGGTCCATGACGCTCCTAGTAAGCGGTCGGGCGTGGGATGGCGGTGACCGATCCCAGCGCCGAGGTGTAGATGTTTCCGACGAATGCGGCGTAGCGGTGCATGAGCAACTTGACCTGCAGGGTGCCGCTGCCGGCGGTAACCGAGGTCTGGATCATTGGGTCGCTTTCGAACAAATACATGTCGCCCGAGCGCCCGCAGTAGATGGTGTCGGCGGTGGCACCAGCGGCACCGACCGGGATAGCGCCCTCGGTGTAGACCGGGATGCCCATGATGTTGGCCACGGCGTGGGGACCTGGGGTCGAGTCCACCTCGGGGGCGACGTTGCTCGGGGATGCGATCGGGCGGGACTGGCCGTCGAGGCTGGCAGCGATGGCGAACCAGCGACGGGGGGCCATCAGCCAGAACTCGGGGCGGTGGCCTCGGTTGTTGCCGACGTTGGCTGCGACCTGGCCCATGAGCGGCCACAGGGCGGCGATCATGGTGGTCATCGTGGCGGGGACCAATGCGCCCGAGGTGGTGTTGGTACCCGGCACGCTGAAGTTGGCGAGGCCGAGCAGCTGGCCCGACGACCCCGAGCCGTTGATGAGCTGACCGTTCAGGACTGCGTTGTAGTCCTTGGTCAGTTCGGTGTAGGCCATCACGTCGTAGCCGGGGCCGCCAGCCTGGTCGAACAGCTGTTGACTGACGACGAGTTGGCCGGCGATGCTGGCCACCGGCGAGGTCGAGTACCCGGTGGTGTCGTCGAACTCGGCCACCGTTGCGCCCTGGGTGGCCTGGATGGCCGTGTTCTGGCCCAGGATGCTGGTGCCGATGAACCTCGGGACATTGACCGTAGAGACGCCACGGGGGATGGGCTGGCTGCCGATCAGCTCGGCGAAGTTCCGGCCTACCTTGGCCGCCGTGGCGAAGTTCTCAATTAGGTAGCCGGGGGGGCTGAACTCTCCGCCGGTGCCGAGAGTCCCGTTCGGGTTGGTCCGAGTCTCCACGCCGTGGCGGGCGAGACGCTTGATGGCGTCGTCGTCCTTCAGTGTGCTGGCTCGGGCCACATCGAGAAAGAACGAGTGGGGGGCGTTGCGCTCGTAGGTGAGCGGCTCGCTCTTGACGATCACGTCGGACATGGGGCTCCTAGTAGGTCGGGTCGGTAGTCGGTAGGCACATAGCCGACGCAGTGGTGAATCCGAGGATGATCCCCGACGCCAGGAAATGGTGACCGTCGGCGATGATGGTGAGGCCGTCAGCTGCGGCGAGTAGGACGCAAGGGTTGCCGTCGGGGTCGACGGTGAACTGGTTGACGTAGTGACGTTGGCCAGGATTCTGTACGTGCCAGAGCAACTTGTCCCGACGTAGGTACTTGCTCGAGGCAGTCAGGTCCATGATGTTGACGGTGCCGGGCTGGGCTAGTCCGAACTTGACATCCTTGACCGTCGGTACTGCGCCGGCCACGGGCCAGATGGTGGCGATCTTGTTGGGATCTTTGCCTGCAGCGGGCAGTTGGTTGACGAAGTCGACCGGATCTACGCCTGGGTCCGGGGTGAATCCCCGCCGGGTGCGGGTCCACGACATCAGAAGCCCCCGGTGTTCGGTGCGGGTGGGGCCTTCGGGCTGTTCTCGATGCCGCCACCGGTGCCACCAGATGACAGTGCGGGGTCTTGGAACACTGGCGAGTCGACCGGGGCGAAGTTGAGCGGGCTCCAGTAGTCCTGGCCCATGCCGTCAGCGAGCGGTGGAAGGTTCTCCTCCGCTCGGATCTCGTCGATGTTCTTCCACCCACCATTGCGCTCGAGGGTGTGGCGCTGAGCCCGCTCGATGGATGGGCCTCGGACACGCCGGGACAGGTCGAACTCCACCGTCTGGTTCGGCGGTAGGTAGTCATTGAGCTGTGACTCGATCTTGGTCAGCCAGGGCGACAGGGTATACGTGCTGAACTGCAGCTCGATACTTTCCAGTCCGACGACGTTGGCGGTTTTGTCGGCCACGCCGAGGGCGAGGTGTGCGGGAACACGGAAGAAACTGGCGATGTCGCTTTGCTGGAATGCCCGTGTGGCGAGGAACTGAGCGTCGTCGGGGTTGATGCTGATCTGACGCCAGGACAGGCCACCGGTCAATACAGCGGGCGCTTGCGCCATTCCGACGCCCTGGTGCTGCACCTGCCACGCCCGCTTGAGTTCGAGCGTCTCGGTTTCGCTGAGGTCGCCGGGGTACTCGAGCACGCCCGAGGGGTTCGCACCGTTGGAGAAGAACGCACCGCCGTACTTCTCGGTGGCGCTAGCCAGGCCCCACGACCCACGCATGTACTCGACCGGGTTGAGCCCGATGAAGCCACCGGTGGGGGTGAGTCCAGGGATGTGCATGATGTCGTCGGTTGGTATCAGCCGGCCGTTGATGCGGTACTCACGCTTCCCGGTCTGCGGGTTGCGGCGAGCGACGACAGTATCTGGGTGGACGAGTTGGATGACCGTCGGGTAACCCATGTCGTCACGGGATGCGATGACCCCGAAGGCGTTACCCCGCAGCAGCAGCGAGTACATGACCTGAGCGAGCCAGCTGATGCGGCTGCCATCGGGCCATGGGTTGCTGATGAGCGGCGGCTCGGGGTCGACCGGGACCCGGCTGTGGTCCTTAGTGCGGACCAGTGTGGTGAGCGGAAGGGTACTCACTGCATCGGACAGGATGGCGATGCAGGTGAATACGGTCGAGATCGACAACGATGTGTCGTCGTTGATGGGCACGCCAGCACCGATAAGGCCAGTCTGGCCGTTGGTCGGGATGTACGATGAGCCCCATGGGAGCCGTGGGTCAGCTCCTCGACGTTCAAGGGATCGCAGGATGCTCATGCTCGGCCTGCTCTCTTGGCTTCACGCCGTGCCTTGCGGGCAGCATGGCGACGGGTCACCGGGTGGACCATGCGGGCGACACTGAGCGCCACTTGGTCGTCCTCGGTGGCGTACCCGATCAGCAGCAACGAGACGCCCAGGGCGCAGAGGCCGGCGATGGTGTTCCACATGAATGCAGCGGCGACCAGTGCGGCGAAGCCCGCCAACTCGGCGAGGGTCGACGGCCTCATGCGGTGGTGATCTTGATGGTCCCGACGGCGGTAGCGGTGATGACGATGGTCGACGGTGAGGTCGCCGGGTCGAAGGACATCAGGTAGACGGCGGTGGTCGACATCGGCGTACCGATGTCACCAGTGACACCCTTGAGCGTCATGGTGCCGGCGTAGGTGGGGTTTGGCTGGGGGAACGAGGCGTTCGGCGGGATGATGAAGGCCTGGGAAATGGCTGCTGGCAGGTTGATCGTGTTCGCACCGACGGACATGGTGACGACCTGCTCGGAATAGACCGCCGCAGGGATGGACCGGACGCCCGCTGGGGGTGCCAAGGACCACGTTCCCTCGGGGCCGCCGCTCACATTGGCGCTGATACTGACCGTAGCGACGCTTGGCATGGGGCTCCTAGATGAGTGACACGATGCGGGGGCTGGATGTTTTGGTGTTCTTGAGGCCCCACAGCGCCACGGTGGTGGCGACGAGGGGCGAGATGTCCACCGATGAGGACTTACGGGACCAGGCCCAGGCATCGCCGAGGGGGCGGGTGATAGCGCCGGCCACTGCTGAGTCCAACTCGGGGGTGCCGAGGTGTCGCAGGGTGTGACTGTCGGCGATGGAGTCGTAGAAGATGCCGCACGCCTGGGCGACTTCCTTGGCGTTCAGCGTGGTCACGTCGATCCTGCGGCGCTCAAGTTCGGGGAGCATCGACCCGGCGGGGCCGTAGGCGTCGCAGTAGATCGTCTTGATGCGGTGCTTCGACTTCAGCTCCTCGAGGCGTTCGCCGATCCAGCGAGTGCCACGTCGGTGCTCGACCACCTCGATGTGGGGCAGGCCGTCCTCTCTGTGGCCGGCCACTGCGATGCAGGCAGCGGATCGGTCGGGGGTGATGTCGAAGGCGAAGCAGACCGGGTCGTTCGGGACGCTAGATACGTCCAGACAGGCATCCCAGTCGTCGGTAGAGATCATCCTGACGCCGCCGGGGGCCGTCTTTGGCCAGTCACCGACGCCCAAACGTTCGATCCAGAAGCCCCGGTCGCCGTACATCGAGGCGTATTCGTTGCTGATGTACTCGCTGCTGATGCGATAACCCATGGCTGGGTTGGCTTGCGCCCATAGATTCGGGTCGTTTGCGACCGCTGGCGAGAGCTTTTCGAGCGGTGTTTCGGCGCTCCACTCGAAGTAGGCGAGGCTCTTGTCGTCTCCAGACAGGCCACGCTCACGGATGCGGGACAGGACTACGCCGTGCTCGTCGTTCTCCTGGTCGACAGCGGAGCCGGTGTACCAGATCTGCGGGTTCGCACGGGCGGACAAGGTAGGTAGTAGCGCCCGGAGCATGGCGTCGGGGATGACCATCGCCTCGTCGAGGATGATGCAGTCGGCGGTGAAGCCTCGACCACCGCCAGCGGTGCGGGTGCGGAATCGGATGCGCTGACCGTTGTCGAGCTCGATGCCCTCCTCGCCATGGCTGCGTGAGACACGCTTCACCCGGCGGGAGAGTTCAGGTGCTGCTTCGATCAGGTTGAGCAGGCGCTGGAATGCTTCGAGTGACGTGTCGAACCGGTGCGCTGAGTGGACGATGAGACGTTCGCCGAGCAAGAACAGGCCGGCGAGTTCACGTGCTTCGAGGATTGAGCCCTTGCCGTTCTGGCGGGAGACGACCAGGCCGACCTCGAACGCTGCCCATTTGCCGTCAGCACGTTCGCCGAGCGAGTTGCGGAGTACGTATTGCTGCCAGGGATCGAGATCCAGGCCGGCCATCGCTGCGAGTTCGACCGCCTCATCGCCCGACGAAGCGACGTATGGCGGGATGTTCTCAACTCTTGGAAGTTGCAACCCCTGCACGTCGGGCCTCACGTCGGCGAGCGAGGTCATCGAGAGCGTCGGCCTCCTGGGTGGCGGGCATCAGTGCGTTCAGTCGATCGTTGGCATCGAGTAGCGAGCGGGCGACCATCGACTTGGCGGTGGCCGAGTTGGTCGGGTCGTCGAGTTCACGGGCCATGGCGAGGATGACCTGGGCGAGTCCACTGGTGGCCAGCTGCTGCGGTGCTCGGGCAAGGTCACGTTCAACGGCCTGGGCGACATCACCAGTTTCGTGAACT
>Ga0114962_10001523_pt1 | contig 19936 bp, 20 predicted proteins | sample C_130820_MF_Meta_FD_87017 | JGI IMG/M metagenome (GOLD analysis project Ga0114962, IMG submission 87017) | Freshwater microbial communities from Lake Croche, Canada to study carbon cycling - C_130820_MF_MetaG | ecosystem: Environmental > Aquatic > Freshwater > Lake | place: Lake Croche, Canada... | reverse complement strand
CTTCTGTCTTTACGTTTTAATCTTGTTACAGCCATGTCTTTAATAATTTGGTTTGTGAAATTACAATTTTTCACCTATAATTCAAAAAATATGATTAAATTAATTAATTTTGTGTTTTAAAATTATGCAAAAGCCAAGCAACGCCAGGGGTACGAGAGATTTTGGTCCAAAAGAAATGGCCAAAAGAAATTTTATATTTTCGATAATTAAGACCCATTTTCAAAATTTCGGATTTCAAGCAATTGAAACTCCAGCCATAGAAAACTTATCTGTTTTGACAGGTAAATATGGTGAAGAAGGCGATCAATTGTTGTTCAAGATATTGAATTCAGGAAATTTCATGGATGGAATAACGGATGCGGATATAAAAGAAGGACCTAAATCATTGACTTTTAAAATTTCAGAAAAAGGTCTTAGATATGACTTAACGGTCCCTTTTGCAAGATTTGTTTCTATGAACAGAAATGATCTAGCGTTTCCTTTTCGTAGATATCAAATTCAACCAGTTTGGCGAGCAGATAGGCCACAAAAAGGTCGTTACCGCGAATTTTTTCAATGTGACGCTGATATAATTGGTTCTAATTCGCTAATAAATGAATGTGAATTAATCGCGCTTTTTCAATCCGTTTTTAAAAGCTTAAATGTAAAATCTAATCTCTACATTAATTCTAGAAAAATTTTATCAGGAATTGCTGATAAAATCGGGAAAATAGACCAATTTACAGATTTTGCTGTTGCTTTAGATAAGTTGGATAAAATAGGATGGGAGAAGGTTGCTGAGGAATTAATTAGTAAAGGATTTAACCTATCACAAACAAAATCCTTAGAGGACCTCATAACTTTTAAAGGCTCTAATCAGGAATGCATAGATGTTTTAGAAGGATTTTTTGGCGATAACATAATAGGTATTTCAGGAATAAATGAAATAAAAGAAGTTTTCCAACTAGTGGAAACGAATGGTTTCGACAACTCTAATATCATATTTGATTTTAAATTAGCCAGGGGATTAAGTTATTACACAGGACTAATTTACGAAGGTAAATCGGCGGATGTTCCTTTTGGATCGATTGTTGGAGGAGGTAGATACGATAATTTAACTAGTGCTTTTGGTTTACCAAATATGTCTGGAGTTGGGATATCCTTTGGGATTGAAAGAATTATAGACGTAATGGAAATTTTGAATCTTTTTCCTGAAATAAATTCTAGTGGTAGTAAAGTGTTATTTACTTATTTTGACAGCGAAGGTCAATTACAATCCTTAAAATACCTTGCTTTGTTAAGAAGTAAAAATATCCCATCTGAAATTTATCCGGATTATTCTAAAATAAAGAAAGCATTTGAATTTGCTGACAAAAAACAGATTCCTTATGTAGTTGTACTAGGGGAATCTGAGTTATCAGATAATAAAATAAATATCAAAAACATGAAAAATGGAGAACAACAATTGCTCTCCATTTCAGAACTCATTCAGTTTTTAGCAAATGACTAACGCCAATTTTTATATTGATTAATCAAACCATTGGTAGAACTATCGTGACTCTTAATGGTTTGATTATTTTCCAATTCTGGTAGAATTGAATTGGCTAATTGTTTCCCTAATTCTACTCCCCATTGATCATAACTATAGATATTCCAAATTACGCCTTGTACAAATATTTTATGTTCATACATTGCAATTAAAGAACCTAATACACGGGGAGTAATTTTTTTCACTAAAATTGAGTTGGTAGGTTTGTTTCCTTCAAAAACTTTAAAAGGCGCTAATTTAGATTTTTCAGGCTCGCTTAAACCTGCATTGGTTAATTCTAAATTAACTTGATTAAGGGATTTGCCATTCATCAAAGCTTCAGTTTGAGCAAAGAAATTAGACATTAACAAAGTGTGATGATTTCCAATATTATTGTGTGATTGTGCAGGAGCTATAAAATCGGCAGGAATCATTTGTGTACCTTGGTGAATCAATTGATAAAAGGCATGTTGCCCGTTCGTACCCGGCTCACCCCAAATAATAGGTCCTGTTGAATAATTAACCCTATTACCTGATCGATCTATCGTTTTTCCATTAGATTCCATATCTCCTTGTTGAAAATAGGCAGCAAAACGGTGCATATATTGATCATAGGGTAGAATTGCCTGTGAAGCAGCACCCCAAAAATTCACATACCAAATTCCCAATAGTGCTAAAACTATTGGGATATTTTTATCAAATGATGTGTGCAGAAAATGCTCATCCATATCATTGGCCCCTGATAATAACTCCATAAAATGCTCAAATCCGATAGCTAAACAAATTGACAGTCCTATGGCGGACCAAAGTGAATACCGCCCTCCAACCCAATCCCAAAAAACAAACATATTGGCCGCATCTATTCCGAATTTCTCAACTTGTTCTTTATTTGTTGATAAAGCAACAAAATGTTTTGAAACTGCAACTTCTTCTTTCGCCGACTGCAAAAGCCATTCTCTAGCTGAAAAAGCATTTGCCATTGTTTCCTGTGTGGTAAACGTTTTAGATGCAATAAGAAATAATGTTGTTTCCGGATTTAAAGTTTTTAGAGTTTCAGCGATATGGGTGCCATCTACATTACTAACGAAATGTATGTTTAAATGATTTTTGTAAGCTTTTAATGCTTCAGTAACCATAACCGGACCTAAGTCGGAGCCGCCAATACCTATGTTAACAACATCAGTAATTGCCTTACCAGAATAGCCTTTCCATTGCCCAGAAATTACACGATCTGAAAAATCTTTCATGTGAGCTTTAACTTGATCAATACCTTCCATAATATTGACCTCATCCAAGATCAATGTTGATCCTTTGGGCTTTCTTAATGCTGTATGTAAAACGGCTCTTCCTTCGGTTAGATTGATTTTCTCACCGCTAAACTGCGACTTTATTGCCTCATCCAATTGACAATCTTTAGCTAAATCAAGTAAATGTTGAAAGGTTGATTCATCGATAATATTTTTAGAGAAATCTAAAAAAATATCATTAAATAAAATGCTGTATAACTTTTGGCGGTTTGAATTCTCCTCAAACAAATCTTTCAGTTGAATATTTTCAAGTTTTTTAAAATCAATTGATAAATTTTTAAATGAAAGTGTTTGTGTTAAATTAATTGATGATAACATGTTTGTTCTATTTTATTAAAATTTTATTAAAATCTGCTTCTGATCCCAAAAATACATTATAATCTACAAATTTAGATGTACCCGGAATTTTGCCTAATTTATTATGTTGCCAAAAAAGTAACTTTTTGTGAGTAAGGATATCCTGATTTTCGTATTTCGCTATCCAAAAATGATATTTTTGAAATAAGTCGCTTTCTTGAAAAATCCTTTTATAAAGCTGAGAATTGGTATATATAATCGGATCTATGTGATATTTATCAGCTAAGTAATTCAAAAACGATATTATATCTTTTTGTATTTTTGATTTCGGAACCCCTAGCTGTTCCTCAAAATCACAAACAGGCGGCATGTCTCCTTTTTCTAAATGCACAATTTTACAAAAATTTTTGGCTTGCTCTATTGGGTCCCTTGTTGTTATATAAAAATGATATGCGCCTCTTGAAAAACCATGTCTCTTTGCATCAATCCAATTTTTTTTAAAATAGGAATCTTTGAGTGAGCGCCCTTCCGTTGCTTTCACATATACAAATCTTAAGGCTATTTTGTCAAAAAGATAAGTTTCTTTTAATTGTTCCCATGAAATTTTCCCATTGTGGTGAGAAAGATCAATCCCATGAATGGGATAATTTTTGGGTAAATCAATATTGGCTACGTCGCTATATTCAAAGCTAAATTCTGATGTTTTTTTAGGAAAAAAAAACAAAGCAAGAATTAAAACCACTATAAAAATTAAGCACTTCAATGCAGTGGTACTTTTAACTCTTGCTTTAGGCATTTTTGAAAAATATAATTTACAAATTTGGTTGAGGCGTTTTTCTTAAATAAGGCTTAATTGTGGTATATCCTTTAGGGAATTTTTTATCAGCCTCTTCATTACTGACACTTGGTACAATAATCACATCTTCTCCTAATATCCAATCAGCTGGGGTTGCTACTTGATAATTAGCAGTCAGTTGAAGTGAGTCAATTACACGAAGAATTTCTGTGAAATTTCTACCTGTTGAGGCAGGATAAGTTAATGTTAATTTAATTTTTTTATCAGGTCCAATAATAAACACTGATCGAACCGTAGCCTTCTCTGATGCATTTGGATGAATCATATCATAAAGTTCGGCAACCGTTTTATCGGGATCTGCTATTATTGGAAAATTCATCTTGGTATGATTTACCTCTTCAATATCTGGAACCCATTTATTATGAGATTCCAAACTATCCACAGAAATGGCAATGACCTTAACTCCTCTTTTGGCAAATTCACCATTTAATAGAGCTGTTTTACCCAACTCAGTCGTGCACACAGGAGTAAAATCTGCTGGATGACTAAATAGTAATACCCAAGAATTACCAATCCATTCGTGGAAATTAATAGCACCCATCGTTGTTTCAGCGCTAAAATCTGGTGCAATATCTCCTAATCGTAATGACATAACGTTTGTATTTAGATGTGAAATTAAAAACTAATTGAATTTAATCAAAAATTCAAACCTATCAAAATTATAGACTAATATTTAAAACAAAAAAGCGATACTAAATATTAGCATCGCTTTTATAATTACACTTCATCAACAAACTAAAAACCAAATAAGTAAAAAGCTGTAGGAGAAGGATTCGAACCTCCAAGATGCGGTTAGCCGCGACACAGAACTAACTATAGTGGTCAACCCATTATGCCGCGTTTATCCCGAACTCACCACCCCCGAGACAGGAGGGCATGTCTGCCAATTTCATCACCCTACAATAAAAATAACTATCTTTATAATTATTACACTACAAATATAATATAGTAAATTTAAAAATTCAAAATGTTTAAACAAAATTATCAGTTTTTTGATTTTTTTTTAAATATTTGTCTTTTTTATTGAAAATATGGAATGGAAAAGAAATTTGATTTAGATCCTTTGGACTATAATATTCTTGAAATATTAGTACGAGATGCTAATTTACCTTATACAGAAATCGGTCAAAGATTAGATGTTTCCGGAGGTACAGTTCACGTAAGAATGAAAAAAATGGAATCTTATGGAATTGTAAAAGGTGCTCAACTATTAATTGACTATTCTAAAATTGGTTGGGATATTACTGCATTCTTAGGGATTTATTTAGATAAAAGTTCTTTATATGAAGACGTGGCAAAACAATTAGAAAATATCCCCGAAATAGTAAATATTCATTATACTACGGGTATTTACTCTATTTTTGCCAAAATTATTTGTCGAGATACCCAACATTTAAGAGAAGTATTGCATGATAAAATACAAAGGGTTAAAGGCATTCAACGAACGGAAACTTTCATCTCTTTAGAAGAAAGTTTAATTAGAAATACTCCTTTATTTTAAATAATTTAGTATTATTTAGATTTAATCTAAATAAATCGGGTATTCTTTCAATTTCCTTTGTAATTTTGTAACAATAATAAAATAAAATTATGGCAAGCAAGGAAGATGAACTTTTATTAGAAGTTACAAACTCAGAATATAAATACGGATTTGAAAGTCATTTTGAAACAGATGAAGCCCCAATAGGTTTGGACGAGTCTACGATCCATTTCATTTCAAAGAAAAAAAATGAACCAGAATGGATGCTTGAATGGAGGTTAGCTGCATTTAAGCATTGGAAAACATTATCAGAACCTCATTGGGCAAACTTGAAATATAAAACAACAGACTTTCAAGCCTTAAAATACTACTCGGCACCTGTTCAAAAGAAACAATTGAACTCGCTAGATGAAATTGATCCTGAATTAAGAATAACATTCGAAAAACTTGGTATTTCCTTAGATGAACAAAAACGTTTGTCTAATGTCGCTGTTGACGCCGTTATAGACTCTGTTTCCGTAGCAACAACATTTAAAGACACGCTTGCTGAAAAAGGCATTATATTTTGTTCTATTTCTGAAGCCGTGAAAGAGCATCCAGAATTAATAAAAAAATATTTGGGTAGCGTTGTACCGGTTAAGGACAATTTTTATTCAGCTTTGAATTCCGCAGTATTTTCAGACGGATCATTTTGTTATATTCCGAAAGGGGTAAGGTGTCCAATGGAACTATCAACCTACTTCAGAATTAATGCATCAGGAACAGGTCAATTTGAAAGAACATTGATTATAGCGGAGGAAGACTCATATGTAAGTTATCTAGAAGGTTGCACTGCGCCGATGAGAGATGAAAATCAATTGCATGCAGCTGTTGTAGAGATTTTTGTCCATAAAAATGCTGAGGTTAAATATTCAACGGTTCAAAACTGGTATCCAGGTGATAAAGAAGGAAAAGGAGGAATTTATAATTTTGTAACAAAAAGAGGTATTTGTGATGGAGCTAATGCTAAATTATCTTGGACGCAGGTTGAAACCGGATCTGCTGTTACTTGGAAATATCCATCTGTCATCTTAAAGGGAGATTACTCCATCGGAGAATTTTATTCTGTAGCTGTTACCAATAATTATCAGCAAGCTGATACAGGTACTAAAATGATTCATTTAGGTAAGCATACAAAATCTAGGATTGTCTCAAAAGGTATTTCAGCAGGATTTTCCCAAAATTCGTACAGAGGTTTAGTTCAAATAGCCAAACGTGCCGATTCAGCCAAGAATTTTTCGCAATGTGATTCACTATTACTCGGTGATAAATGTGGGGCTCATACCTTCCCATATTTAGAAGTAAAAAACAATACAGCATCTGTGGAACACGAAGCTACTACTTCAAAAATTGGAGAAGATCAAATTTTTTATTGTAATCAACGTGGACTATCCACTGAAACTGCAATTGCTTTAATCGTTAATGGATATGCGAAAGAAGTGTTGAATCAATTACCAATGGAATTTGCTGTTGAGGCCCAAAAACTTTTAGCCATTTCATTAGAAGGTTCAGTTGGGTAATTATTTGATGCCTCCAGTATGAATAGCTAATATTTTTGAATTAGAAGGGAAATAGTCTTTTGCAATTAAATCATAGAGCCGGTGAAACATTTTACCAGTGTAAATTGGCTCTATTTTTATTAATTTCTCCAGGTAAAAATTATGGCAAAATTCACTAATTATCTCATTTGTTTTTCCATATTTAAGGAATTCTTTTTGTTCAATAAAGATTAAATTATCATCAAACATTTGAAGTTCTTTTTGATGAGACAATAACTCAGATAAATTATTTAAAGTTAATATGCCAAGGATAGGCATATTGCATGCATTGGCTAAACCGATAGCTGTTGTACCCGTGCCAACTGCAATAGCAATATAATCATATTCCCCACTACCTTGGATTTCTTCAGCTAGTGAGGACACACTTGAAACGCCAACAGAAGAATAACCTCCTTCAGGTATTATTAGTAATTGATCTAAATTTAAAATGGATGAAGGAAATATTTTTTTCTTGTAATCCTCTCGAGAGATAAAATATAGGTTCATTCCCCATGTTTTCATTTGACTTAAATAGGAATTGCTATTTTCATTTAGTTCATTTCCACGGATAATACCAATAGTAGTACAATTCAATTGATTACCTAAATAAGCCAATGCATATAGATGATTTGAAAAAGCACCCCCGAAACTTAAAAAACCAAGAGTGTTATTTTTTTGGGCTATTTCAATATATTCTTTTAATTTGCGCCATTTATTGCCAGAGATATAAGGATTTATAAGATCATCTCTTTTTATAAATAATTTTATATTCTTTTTTTTACATAAATCATTTGTGATTTCTTCAATTGGAGAGGGCAAATTAATATTTAATGCTTTAATAGTTGATATGTCCATAGATAATGAAATAGATCCAATTGAGTCCGAAGACGATTTATTTGAACATTTTAATTTTGTTGTTGACAAAGGTCAACAATTAGTTAGAATTGATAAATATTTACAATTAAAAATTTCTAATTCAAGTAGATCAAAAATACAAGCAGGAATTGAATCTGGTTCAGTTAAAATAAATGGCAATTTAATTAAATCTAATTATCGAGTTAAGCCATTGGATGAAATTAGTGTTTCCTTCGCTCATCCTCCAAGAGATACAGATGTTCATCCAGAAAATCTACCTTTAGATATTATTTATGAAGATAGCGAAATCATAATTATCAATAAAGCTGCAGGAATGGTGGTACATCCAGCACATGGAAATTGGTCAGGAACATTAGTTAATGGATTATTGTATCATTGCCAAAATTTACCTGGAAATAGTAATATTAGACCTGGTTTAGTACATCGTATTGATAAAGATACATCTGGAATTTTAGTTGTAGCTAAATCGGAATATGCTTTAAGTTATTTAGCGAAGCAATTTTTTGATCATAGCATAGATCGTACGTACTTTGCAATCTGTTGGGGGACACCCAAAGAATCCAAAGGTACCTTGCGTGGCAAAATTGCTAGAAGTCCTAAGGATAGAAAAATTATGGCCATGTTTCCTTCAGATTATCCAGATGGCAAGGTAGCTATAACACATTATGAGGTAATTGAGTCTTTTGGATTTTGTTCCTTATTGAAATTTAAATTAGAAACAGGAAGAACGCACCAAATTAGGGTTCATTCTCTGTCAATGCATCATCCATTATTTTCGGATTCAACTTACGGAGGCGACAAAATAAGATACATTAGTTCTATTACAAATTTCAAAACCTTGATTGAGAATTTATTTAAAATATGTCCAAGACAAGCATTGCATGCTTTTTCACTCGAAATTGAACATCCAATAACCAAAGAGCGAATGTATTTTGAAAAAGATTTCCCAGAAGATATGAAACAAATCTTAGATAAATTAAGAAAAATTTAATACAACAACATGAAAGATATTATTCTTAGAAAAGCTCAAAAGGAGGACGTAATAGAAATATTAAATTTTGTAAAAAAATTAGCTCTTTTTGAAAAGGCTCCACATGCAGTAAGTGCAACAGTGGAGGATTACTTCGAAAATGGTTTTAATGAAAATCCTTTGTTTTTCTGTAATTTAATATATTATCAAAAACATTTAGCTGGCTTTTCACTTTGGTATTATCGTTTTTCTACATGGAAGGGTAAAAGATTATATTTAGAGGATTTATATGTGAATGAAGAATTTAGAGGTTTAGGACTAGGTAAAATTCTTTTAGATGAATGTAAAGAAGAAGCTAAAAGGTCAAAATGTACGGGAATGATGTGGCAGGTATTAGATTGGAATAAACCAGCTATTGAATTCTATAAAAAATATGGGGCTAGTTTTGATTCCGAATGGATTAATGTAAATCTACAACTAAAATGAATTTCTATCTTCATAATAACATTCATTTGCAATTCTACCTTTCTCTTTATTTAAAATCATTTCGGCGGCTTTTTTACCCATTTCACTAAAATTATTTGAAATAACTGATATTCCTTCTGAAATAATTTCTTTCAAAGGTGTATCGTCGTAAGATAATACACCGATTTCCTTACCAAATTTCCAATTGTTTTTAGTACACCAATTAATCATTTTAATTAAATCAATTTCTCTAAAGACAATATATGCTTGACCTTTCACAATATCAACAGACTCTTCCAAATCAGGAATTATATCATACTTGATTTGATTATCTTCGCAAAAGTTGATAAATCCTTTGATAATTCCTTTAGGTGTATACTGAAAACTTTTTTGACTTAAAACCAAATTTAGACAATCATATTTTCTCACTTTTTCGATACACTTCAATAATCCCTGATGAATATTTAATTCAAAATTTTGATATAAAATGGCATAATCTGAGCTAAATTCTTTGATATCAATATCTAATACCAATAATTTATCTTTTGGTATTCGAGAAACTATTTTTGATACACTTATATTAAAGTGAGGTAAAATAATGTAATGATTGAATTTGCCCAAATTATCAAAAATAAGACTCTCGAATAACTGTATGTCATGGTAATGAAAAAACAAATTATAGGATACTTTGCCCATATTAGACAATATACTTTCTAATAAAATTTCTTTATATGGAGTTAACGAATCCATTAATATAAAGACATGCATATTACTTCTGGTATCCGTACTTGTTACAAAAAATCCTTTACCATGATGAGAAGTAATCAAACCTCGCTCTCTTAATTCATCGTATGCCTTCGTAACTGTCATTCTAGCCATTCCAAAATCATTGGCTACCACATTAATCGATGGCAATTGTTCTCCTCTTTCTAATGTGCCAGAATCAATGGCATCAACGATACCATCAATTATTTGAAGATATTTAGGTTTATTACTATTTGCATCAAAATGAATCATATTTTAAATTCAATCAGTGTGCTACGATTTGTTTTTCAATGTCTTCGAGGGAAGATCCCTTTGTTTCAGGCATTAAGAAAATAACATATAATAATTGGCCTACCATCATAATAGCAAAAAATAGGAAGATCATAGTTCCTCCATATAAGTCTGTGAAGATTGGAAAAAAATTGGCCACTAAAGCAGCTAAAACCCAGTGTACCAAAGATCCAAAAGCCATTCCTGATGCTCTTACAGAATTAGGGAATATTTCTGAAATAAAAACCCAAATAACAGATCCTTGACCTATCGCATGTGAAGCAATAAACACAAAAATATAGATTGGAACTAAATCGAAAACCTCTGTTTTAAAAGAATAAGCGATAAGAGATAAAGATAAAATATAGCCAAATGATCCAATATACATCAAAATACGCCTACCAAACTTATCAATTAAATACCAACCTAGCAAAGTAAATAATAAATTAGCTACGCCAATACCTGCAGTAGATAGCAATGCACCTTCCTTACCCAAACCGGTAAGTTCATATATTCTTGGAGCATAATAGATTACAGCATTGATTCCAGACATTTGATTGAAAAATGAAAATAAGAATGCTAATAACAAAGGCAAATAGAATTTCTTTGAAAATAATTTATCTGATTTCTGATTATTTTTCTTTTCATTTTCAATGATTCTATTCAAAGTAACCTCTGGTTCAGGATCTGCTAATTTTAAAACCTCCAAGGCGCCTTGACGATCATTTCTTTTCAACAATAAAAATTGAGGGGTTTCTGGTGTAAACAAAATTAAAAAGGAAAATAGTAAACTAGGTATACCAACAACACCCAACATTAACCTCCAATCGTTTTCTCCACCTTGCAATAAATAATTGGATATATATGCAATTAAAATACCTAACACAATATTTAATTGAAATGAAATAACTAATTTCCCTCTATGTTTTGCTGGTGCAATTTCAGATATATAAATTGGAGCAACAACCGAAGACGCTCCAATTCCTAATCCTCCCAAAAATCTAAAAAGCATAAAATAATTAACATCAGGAGCCAAAGCCGCTCCTACAGAGGATACAAAAAAACTAATTCCTATCCACAATAATGTTTTCTTGCGTCCATATTTATCTGCAGGAATTCCTCCTAAGGCTGCACCAACAACTGTACCATATAATGCAGTTGCTACCGCCAAACCATGCGTCCAACTATCCAAATGCCAAAGTTTTTGTATGGCTAATTCCGCACCTGATATCACCGCAACATCCAAACCAAAAAGCATACCACCCAAGCCGACAGTGAAGGACCAAAAAATTACGTGTTTATTCATTATTATAAATTTATATTATTCGAAATTATTAACAATACTTTATTTTTCTAGTCGATTAAGGGATATATTTGAAATTAAACTTGTCAAAATACCAAGTACTACTAATAAAAACAAAGCAAATCTTAGGGTGAAAAAATCGGATAAGTAACCAATAACAACTGGACCAATGAGAAAACCTAGATAAGAAATAGTTGAAACACCAGCAATCGCAATAGATGGTAAAATATCTTTCGATTTACCTGCTGCAGAATAAATCAATGGGACTATGGTTGATATACCTAGCCCTGTTATGAAACAACCTAAAATTTTAACGTGAATTTGGTAAATTAATAAAGTTACAAGCATACCTAAAGCTATTAATAAACCACTGCAAAACAAAACATGTCTTATTCCAAATTTGTTAGAAATTGGGTCACCAAAAAGTCTTCCAAGTACCATTGCAAAAGCAAAGCAGGAAAATCCTACAGTTGAAGGAAAAGTGTTATATAGTAAATATTCTTTAAAATAAATAGTTATCCAATCGGCCATAGCACCTTCGCAAAGCATTCCGCAAAAAGCTATTAAGGATAAAACAACAAGATAAGAATTCAATTTAAGTATTGAATTTTGTTGTTTCAATGCAGTTTTATTTTCACTTTTAGGAAAATTAGCTAATAAATTTTTTTGATAAATAGAAACAAATAAAATATTTATCAATGAAATAGAACAAAAATGATGGAATGGATTAATCTCTAGTTTAATCAAATAACTTCCTAATAAGGCTCCCAATAAAAGACCAATAGAAAAAATAGCATGAAAACTAGACATAATCGTTTTACTGATTTTCTCTTCTAAATGTATTACTTGTGTATTCATCGCAATGTTTAACAAATCTCCTGCCATTCCAAAAGCAAACAAGCCAAGAAACAATTGATGAGATGTATTAATCAAACCCAATAGTGGCATTATTAAAACATAAAGAATTACTGCCAATATACAAATAATTTTAGAGCGATAAAGCGTAAGCAACCACCCAGCTATTGGTAAGGAAACCATGGACCCAATGGGTAAACCCATTAGAAGACTTCCTAATTTAGCATCGGAAAGATGCAAAGAATATTTAAAATCTGGAATTCGTGTCGCCCAGCTAGCAAAATTCAAACCACATAAAAAAAATAAAACGGCAATAGAAACTCTATTTTTAATCATTGCCTATAAAAATAAAGACTTTATATCTTTCCAATCATTCACTCTTTCGTAACCTGTCAATAATATATTATGTGGAGCTGTGAATAGGATAGGGGTACCTGAGAATGTCTTTAAATTTTTTTCATGATCATCTATTAAATAATCTGCTTGAATCATGTGTTTGTGGCCACAAAAAACAATATTTGTCCAACTTATAAAAGGGAAATGTTCTTGCATCCATTCAAGCTTTTCTTTCATAGAGTTTGGAAACTCAGTGGCAGCAGAAACGATAAAAATTTCATAATGATTTGAAAGTGATTTCAATACCTCAGCTGCATTGTCTTTCACAGGTAAATCTAAAAAAAATCCTGGATCATGTAAAAATGAATTATTGGCCAAATAATCTTGATAAAATTCAAATTTAATTGGGCTTTCCAAAAATAAATCTTGGTAATTATAAGATTTGTTTAATCTGTTATTGATTTCTGATACAATTTTTACAGAAGTATCAGCCATCACATCATCCATGTCGATAGCAATTCTTTTCATAAGCATAAATATAAAAAAAAACTCCCCAAACTGGGGAGTTTTTTTTATGATTATTTTAAAATTACATCATACCGCCCATTCCACCGCCACCTGGACCATGTCCATGAGCTGGTTCAGAAGCAGGTTTATCAGCAATCACACACTCTGTTGTTAATAATAATCCAGCAATTGAAGCAGCATTTTCTAAAGCCAAACGGGTAACCTTTGTTGGATCTATAATACCTGCAGCAATCATATTTTCATATTTGTCTTCACGAGCGTTGTATCCGAAGTCATCTTTACCTGCTTTTACAGCATTAATAACTACTGATCCTTCTCCTCCCGCGTTAGCAACAATAGTTCTCAGTGGAGATTCAACCGCTTGACGAATAATATTAATACCTGTCGTTTGGTCTTCATTTTCTCCAATTAGATTTTCTAATGAGCTAATAGCACGAATCAATGCAACACCACCACCTGCAACTATTCCTTCTTCTACGGCAGCACGAGTTGCATGTAGAGCATCGTCTACACGATCTTTTTTCTCTTTCATTTCAAGTTCCGTAGCAGCACCAATATACAAAATGGCAACACCACCTGACAATTTAGCTAAACGTTCTTGTAATTTCTCACGGTCGTAATCTGAAGTCGTATTTTCAATTTGTGCCTTAATTTGATTTACACGGTTAGTAATATCATCTTTCGAACCAGCACCATTTACAACAGTAGTATTATCTTTATCGATAATAACTTTTTCTGCTTGACCTAAGTATTCTATGGTTGCATTCTCTAATTTAAATCCTCTTTCTTCAGCGATAACTGTACCACCGGTTAAGATAGCAATATCTTCTAACATTGCTTTTCTCCTGTCACCGAAACCTGGAGCTTTTACAGCAGCAACTTTAAGGGCTCCGCGGATTTTATTTACTACCAAAGTAGCTAAAGCCTCTCCATCAACGTCCTCAGAAATGATTAATAATGGTCTGCCAGTTTGAGCAACTACTTCTAAAACAGGTAAAAGTTCTTTCATTGAAGAAACTTTTTTCTCAGAAATTAAAATAAAAGGTTTCTCTAATTCAACCTCCATTTTATCTGTATTAGTAACAAAGTAAGCTGACAAATATCCACGATCAAACTGCATACCTTCTACCGTTTTAACCTCTGTTTCAGTGCCTCTAGCTTCTTCAACAGTAATAACTCCTTCACGACCCACCTTATCCATTGCTGAAGAAATCATTTGACCAATTTCTGAATCATTATTCGCAGAAATAGTAGCGACTTGAGCAATTTCATTTGACGTTGTAATAGGACGAGATTGTTTCTTTAAATTCGTAACTATTGCATCAACAGCTTTTTCAATACCTTTTTTCAAATCCATTGGATTTGCGCCGGCTGCAACGTTTTTAGAACCAATTGTATATATTGATTGAGCTAAAACAGTAGCAGTGGTTGTCCCATCACCAGCTTGGTCAGCAGTTTTAGAAGCAACTTCTTTAACTAATTGAGCACCCATATTCTCAACAGGATCTTCTAATTCAATTTCTTTAGCTACAGAAACTCCATCTTTAGTAATAGAAGGAGAACCGAACTTTTTATCAATAATCACATTACGACCTTTAGGTCCTAAAGTAACCTTAACAGCATTTGCAAGGGTATCAACCCCTCTTTTCATTTTTTCTCTAGCTTCGCTATCAAAATATAATTCCTTTGCCATATTATTAAATATTATTTTTGGATTTGTTGAAAAAATTAAAGATTATAAAATTGCAAAAATGTCTGATTCACGCATGATCAAATAATCTTTACCTTCGATATTAATCTCTGTTCCTGAATATTTACCATATAGAACTAAATCACCAACCTTAACTGTTATTGGCTCGTCTTTTTTACCAATTCCAACAGCGACGATTAGTCCTTTTTGTGGTTTTTCTTTAGCTGTATCTGGTATAATTATACCAAAAGCTGTTTTTTCTTCAGCCACAGCAGGTTCAACTATAACACGGTCTGCTAACGGTTTGATACTTAAATTTGACATGTTAATTATTTTTAGGTTTTAAAAAATAAATATTAATACTACTTAACACTATAAATAGATAAATTAATGTAAGCACAGATAATGCCAAAAAAATTAACACTGAAATTTTGTCAGTGAAAATTTTAAAATTACTTAGCAGGTATTATTGGAGCGCTTGGTTGAATGGGAGCAGGGGCTGATGGAACTGTTTTGGTAGCGGCTTTTTCAACATTTATGGATTGAATTGCTTCGGAACTTCCCTTAGAAATGGTAAAATTCGTGACCAATACCAATACTAAAATAGCGATTGAGAAGCCCCAAGTTAATTGTTCTACTAAATCACCTGTTTTTTGAACACCAAACATTTGAGTGGCACCAGAAGAGGAAAACTCACCACTAATTCCACCACCTTTGGGATTTTGTACTAAAATTAAAACAATTAATAAGGCAGAAAATAAAACGATAAGTGAAATAAGTAATGTAAACATGGTTGTTATTTTGTTAATTTATTTTTTAGTTCTAAAATACAAGATGCAAAGTAAAGGCTTTTTTCAGGTTTAATCAAACTTAATTGTTCATAAATACGAATTGCCGATTCAAATTTATCTTGTTTAATTAATATTTTGGCAAAGGTTTCTGAAACAGGTAGGTTTAAATCAAGATCAGAATAATCCATTTCGGAAGTAGAATCTTCATTTGAATCCAATAAACCTCGTTTTGGCTTAGATAAATTAGGTAAAGTAGTTAGAAAATTATCAATGATTTCTAGTTGAGATTGTTCGAAAGATTTATTTTCAAAAACTTCACTTTTATTAGTTGACGAATATTCGTTGGCATCAATTGATGAAAAATAATAATTAGATCGATTGCTTGATTGAAGAGCTACTTTTCTTTGAATTTGAATTGGATATTTTTCATTCCAGTGTAAAAGATAGAAAAAAGGGTATTTATCCCGATCGAAATCAAATTCTCTTAGGAGAGAAGAATTATCTCGATCAATTTTATTTAATAAAATCCAAAGTGTTTGTGCTTTATTCATTTTATTACCAATCTCCGGCTATTTTATTAAACAAATCTAAAATAATTTGATCTAACATTTTAGGAATTAATACTTTTTCAACTTGATTTAATGTCTGATTTTGAGGAAAATCTTGATAAAAAGAAAATTCTTGCTCAAAATTTTTATCTTCATCCAAGCGATTGGTTAATTTAAATAAAATTTTTAACGTAATTCTATTCAAACCAGCTTTATCATCAGAAGTAGGAGCTTGCGGACTTAATTCATAACCCACTATTGTCCCTTCCAACAACAAATCTGGATTCTGATTGCTTAGTTTTAGTGAGGTATTTCGTTGGAAATATTCTTTTAATTTTTCATTTACCTCTAAACCTAAATTTGTTGGTCCGCCAGCTGTTTCTAATCTTACATTACTAATCTGAATTGTTTTTAGATCCTGAGATAAACTTGCCCCTTTGAAACTGTAACAGGAAACAAGACCTAAATCACAAAAAATAAACAATATCAATAATTTAAGATAATTCTTCAAGATCATACTGTTTAATTTTACGATACAAAGTTCTTTCAGAAATACCAAGATCTTTAGCAGCATATTTTCTCTTGTTTTTATTTTTTTTAAGAGCTTTAATAATTATTTCCTTCTCTTGCTTTTCTAATGATAAAGTTACGTCATCAACATAACTTCTTCCTTCCTCCACAATCTCAATATCTTCAACATTTGATTCTAAAGAGGGTGATTTACTTGAAAAAATAATGTCTGATTTACTATTTTGTGAAGCAGGTAAACTTATATTTCTTGTAGGTTCCTCAAAATTAGTTTTAATATCTTCAAAAATAGACATATTTTCAGTTATGATGTCATAGGCATTAGCCGTCCCAGATTCAATTAACTTTAAAAGTATTTTTTTTAATTCTGTTACGTCTCGTTTTAAGTCGAATAATATTTTATACAAAATTTCTCGCTCATTAATTCCATCCGTTGGATTGAAAAAATCAGATTTAGTTACTTTGCTTGAAACCTTAGGTTCATTAAACTCTAGGTAGTATTGCAATTTAACATCATCTAGAATTCTATCCCCAATTTCTAAAATTGAAATTTGTTCAGCCAAATTCTTCAATTGTCTAATATTTCCAGGAAATCTCTGTTTTTGAAGCAAATCTTTAGCGTCTTGGGTTAATATGATAGGTTTAACCCTATGTAACTCAGAAAAATCTGTTGTGAATTTTCTAAATAATAACTCAATATCGTCCCCACGTTCTCTTAAAGGTGGTACGTAAATTGGAACGGTAGATAGTCGATAAAATAAATCTTCCCTAAATTTTCCTTTTTCGATTGCTTCTTGAAGATTTAAATTGGTTGCTGCAACTACGCGAACATTTGTCTTTTGAACTTTTGAGGAACCCACCCGGTAAAATTCTCCATTTTCTAATATTCTTAATAACCTAGCTTGCGTACCCAAAGGCATTTCAGCTATTTCATCTAAAAAAATAGTCCCACCATCTGTAACCTCAAAATACCCTTTTCTATTCTCGATTGCACCCGTAAAAGAACCTTTTTCATGACCAAATAATTCTGAATCAATCGTTCCTTCAGGTATAGCACCGCAATTTACTGCTATAAATTGACCATGTTTTCTTTTTGATAGCTGATGTATGATTTTCGAGAAAGATTCTTTTCCAGAACCACTTTCACCGGTTATTAAAACCGTCATATCTGTAGGCGCCACTTGTTCCGCTACGGATATCGCCCTCAATAAATTAGGTGAATTACCAATAATTCCAAAACGAGCTTTTAAACTAGAGATATGATTCAAATTAGCCATAATATTAAATTATTTCACCTAATAAAGTTCCTGATGTACAATTGAATATTTTCACCATAACATAGTCTCCCTTTGCTTCATTCTTTTTTGGAAAAACCACTACTTTATTAGAGTCAATTTTGCCAAAATGATGATTTTTAGATTTTTTAGAATCTCCTTCAACCAAAACTTTTTCAACCTTTCCAATAAATTGTTTATTTCTGATTTCAGAATGTTTTCTTTGCACATCAATTATTTCAGATAATCGACGTTTTTTAGTTTCTTCTGGCACATCATCATTTAATTTCTTCTCTGCAGGTGTTCCTGGTCGCTCAGAATAAGAAAACATATAACCAAAATCATAGACAACTTCTTCTAATAATGATATGGTATCTAGATGCTCTTCTTCTGTTTCTGAACAAAAACCAGCAATAATATCATGGGAAATTCCACATGATTCGCCTAAAATATTCCTAATAGATTTTATTCGACTCAAATACCATTCTCTGGTATAAGTTCTATTCATCAATGTCAGGATTCGATTATTTCCACTTTGAGCAGGAAGATGAATATTCTTACAAATATTTTCGAATTTAGCCATAGTAAATAAAACTTCATCTGTTATATCTTTTGGATGGGAAGTTGAAAATCGGACCCTAAGTTTAGAATCAATTTTTGCTACGGCATCTAATAAATGGGCAAAATTGATGATAGAATTACTCTCCGGATTCAACCATTTATATGAATCAACGTTTTGACCTAATAACGTTACTTCTTTGAAACCTCGATCGATCAAATCTTTACACTCTTTCAAAATTGACGGTAAATCTCTCGATCTCTCTCTACCACGTGTATAGGGCACAACACAAAAAGAGCACATATTATCACAACCACGCATAATACTAACTAAAGCTGTTACTCCATTGGTGTGTAATCGGACTGGTTCAATATCACCATATGTTTCTTCTCGAGATAGAAAAACATTGATTGCTTTATTACCATTTTCGATTTCATTTAATAAACGAGGTAAATCTCTATAAGCATCAGGACCAGCGACTAAATCAACGACCTTCTCTTCCTCAATTAATTTAGTTTTTAACCTTTCTGCCATGCAACCTAAAATACCAATTGTGACATCTGGTTTATTCTTTTTAAGTAAATTAAAAGTTTGCAGCCTATGACGTATCTTATTTTCGGCATTGTCACGAATTGCACAAGTATTTAGTAAAATAGTATCAGCTTCATTTAACTCAGAGGTGGTAGCATAACCATTTTCTAACAATATAGATGTAACTACCTCTGTATCAGCGAAATTCATTTGACATCCGTAACTTTCAATATAAACCTTATTTTGGATATCGGATAATATTAAATTCTTAGAAATGAGAGGAGAGTCTAAACCTTCAACTTCTTGTTTTGTCAGAACTTTTAAATCTTGCATATAAATTCAAATCCTTAATTTGGAAGACAAATCTATGACATTTTGTCAGAAAATTCATTGAATTTGTCCTGAATTTAGAAATATAATTTTATCTGATTTTAATGTTAGATGTTCATTATGAGTTACCATAATGATACTTTGATTTAATTCACACTTCAATTCTACAAATAAATCATATAAATTTTCAGCATTAGTATTATCAAGGTTCCCCGTAGGTTCATCAGCCAAAAGCAGGGTAGGTCGATTAATTAATGCCCTGGCAACGGCTATTCTCTGCTGCTCTCCTCCTG
>Ga0114962_10001522_pt1 | contig 19938 bp, 26 predicted proteins | sample C_130820_MF_Meta_FD_87017 | JGI IMG/M metagenome (GOLD analysis project Ga0114962, IMG submission 87017) | Freshwater microbial communities from Lake Croche, Canada to study carbon cycling - C_130820_MF_MetaG | ecosystem: Environmental > Aquatic > Freshwater > Lake | place: Lake Croche, Canada... | reverse complement strand
CGTCACGCAAGGAATAAACCTCGGCATCGCCAGATTTAATTGCATCCCAGCCACCCAGACCATATCCGCTTGAACCGCCGCCCTCTGTAGGCTCGTAGCCCCGGACAGAGTGACCCATTGCGTCGGACTCTGCCTTGAACTGTCCCGGCTTGTTCAACTTCACCCAGCGCATCCCTGTGTCTTTGTATTCCTTGTGAACGTCTGTATTCGCCGCATCTTCAAGACGAGCCTTCTTTATATTGCCCGTCCTCCACTCATTGATCTTGGCCACCCGCTCTACAGCCTGCGGGACGGACAGCCTAGCCAACGCTTCGGGCTTGAGCAGCAGTTCTCGCGGCAGGCCAGACGCCGGGTTAGTCGCGTTGCGTAGCTCGTCGATTAGGTGGGGGAAGCCCAGCGTCGAAATGGCCGGGTCATTGCGTGCAAACCCCGGCAAAGGAGGATTGTTGATTCCATACAACGGAGTGTCAGGGGAAACTTTATTTAGGAACTCCATCTTAGAATCAAAGGGCGTATCAAACCTATTTTGCCTTTGTTTTAGATAGTCTCCCGCAGACAGTTTGTTAATCATTTTGTCAGAGGCATCTTCCCAGTTTTGCGCTAACCGGCTTTCTCCATAGCCCCATTTTTCGTTGTTGCCAGCAGCAAACTCTTGGCGCTTCAGATCAAGCGCATCAGTTGGATTAACTTGCGGCGCGTCAAAATGCAGCGTTCCCCTCTCAGCCAGCGCCCTGATGGGATCTTCTGGCGTGCCCATCTCGTTTTTGACGTAGCGGGTTAGCTGCTTGTCTACGAATTGGTTGATGGCCGCGTTTTGGGCCATAGACCTAATACCCTCTGGTGTATTAGCTTCTTGAGCAAACATGCCGCCAAGCACCAACGCTTCGTCTCTATTTGTAGGGAAATGAACTTTCAACCCCTTCAACGAATCCTCAACGCTCCCAGTCACCCAGTTGCCGCCTTTGGGTTTGACCACTGGGAGCATCTGGCCCGTGCTCATCAGGTAGTCTTCGGTCATCCTTGCAGCGGTCGGGCCTAGCGCCTTTGCGCCTTTCCCAGCCAGCTTGGCACCCTGGATGCCAGCCGACGCAACAGGCGCTGCGAACTGAGCCACATCCAGCACGCGAGGGTCGAGTCGCAACGTCATGCCCTTGCCGCTCAGCAGACGCGAGTAAGGGCGCTCCTCGGTGAGGTCTCGCGGTGTGCCTGTCCAGTCCTGCAGTGCAGTCCCGGCAGACCTCAACGGATCCGCCACCAACAGATCGGCCAAGAACGCTTTGATCGGGCTGTTGCCTTGCTGGCTGATGATCTTGGTCGCGTCTTGCAGGCTGATGCCCAGCTGCTCGGCCACTCGACCGAGACCGCCAATCAGCTCCTGTCCGGGAAAGGCGGGAGATGCTTTCAGTTCGTCAGCCATGCGCTCGTTCTCCTCAGACTGCGTAGGGGTTGATGCGACGCGGTCGATCCTCGACGTAGTCGTCTTCGGCGAGGGGCTGATCCGCCGCAATCATCCTCATATCGTTCAGCAGCCTCAGCGCCTGAGTGGTGGTGTCGACGAGGTCGTCGTGGCTAACCTCGGGGAACGCGCAGATCTGGCTGATCAGCGGCTCGGCCCACGAAGCCACAAAGCCCTTGTTGATGTCGCTCTCGGGAACCCAGACCTTCTTGTTCGCGATCAGGTGGCTCACCAAGTTCAGCCGCTGCAGCTTGTCGGCTCTGCCGGGGTTGTACGCTCGCACCGGGAGGTTGGCTCGCTGGAGGTCTTGGATCAGACTGATGCCCGCCGACTTGTCCTCGATCAGCACCAGGTCCACGTGCCGCCCCTTGCCGAACTCGCCGTCGGAGCCGTAGAGGTTGCGGAACTCGCTGATCACCTTGGGGCGCAAGTCGGGGTATTGGATGTGCTGCTGCCAGCAGTCAATCAACATCACCTCCATCTCCGAGTCGGGCGAGGGACGGAAAACTCCCCACACCGAGCACGCGGTCGGGTCGTTGTGCGTTTTCTCGGACGTGGCGCAGTCGTAGCTCTGCAAGACGTAGGTGAACACCGGGAATTTCTTGTTTGCAGCCCAGAGCTTGAACCATTCGCGCTTGATGATGCCGCCGTCCTCGGCATCAATCAGCTCGGCGTAAATTTCCTGGCGACCGAGCTTCGTGCCCTCGTACTGGAACAGTTGGCGCTGGAAGTTGGGCGCGAGGTTGGCGATGTTCTGGTAGGTGGAGGCGCGGTGCACCTTGACGTCGTCGCCCTCACGCCCCACCAAGTCCACGATCAGGTCCTTTGGGCGCGGGGTGGTGGTGATCAAGATGCGGGTGCGTTTGCCGAGACGGACGCAGAACTGAATCATGTCCCACGCGTCGTCAATCCTGTCCCACGCCGCCAGCTCATCGCACCACGCCCCGTGGAACTGTGGGCCGCGCAGACGTTGCGGCTCGCTGGCGGGGATGCCTTTGATGAAGCTGCCGTTCTTCAGCATCAGCTCGTGCAGCGACCGGTTGTAGTCCTGGATGAGCTCCGGCGGGATCACCGCTATCAGCCCCGACTCACCCTCAAAGCACGTATCCCTCACGTCCCCGCTGGTGGGCGCAGACACCAACCACCGCGTACCGGGGTTGCGGTACGCCCACCAGCCCATCACCTCCGCAGCGGTGCGGGTCTTTCCAGCGCCCCGCCCCGCCAGCAGGAGCCAAATGCTCCACGCGTCGTCTTTGGGCTCGAGCTGGTAGCTGTGCGCCTTCATCAGCCACCGGCTGCGCCACTCGAACGCAATGCGCTGCTCCTCGCTCAGGTACTCAAAATTCTCCCTCGCGCTCTCAATGAGCTTTGGTAGCAGTTTTGGTTTCATCTTCCTCGGCCAGCACTCGTGTGCGCGCGATCAGCTCGATCGAGTTCATCAGCTCGTCGAAAATCTTTGCTTGATTCTCGATCTGAATCGGCTTGTCGCCGCCCTCCACGGTCTGCTGGATGGAGGAGAGTTTGGGGTGAATGTAAGGAGCCGCCTTCTCCGCAATCGCGCAAGCGGCGAGCTTCTCGTCCTTTCTCCAAAAATCGAGCATCGTGAGCACCATCACCTCCAGCGGCGTCACCTCCATCTTGGTGTTGACGCGGTCCAGGATCTGGCGTCGGAGCAGGACCTTTTGGCTGATCGAGCTCAATGGCCTCCCCTTTGGCTCGCCGGTGGCCTTGTGGTTTCTCTTGGGGCGTCCGGGCTTGCGCTTCACACTGACGTGCGTGACGGGAGTTGGCTCGTAGTACGAGTCGCTGACTTCCGGGTCGGGTTCATCTTCGGACATGGGTGCAATTATCCCCCAAAGCCCGGAATAAAAAAAGCCCTCCCCTCCAAGCTGTTAGTTAGTTAGTTGGGGGAGGGGATTCTGAAAGTTACTCAGCTCAATTCACCCACCCCAAGCCAATCGCCACCGCGAGCAGGACCACCGCCCACGCCACCGCCGCATCCCCGCTCATCTCACGCGGCCTCCTCTTGAATTGTGATGAGGTAGTTTTTCCCGTTGCGATCCTGCACGCGGATCTTTTTGAGCGTGCTGCGGAACGCCCCCCTCTCGTCCAAGTCCCACTCCGTCCTCGCCACCGACGCGAGCATCCGTTCGGTGTCGTTCGACTTCAGGTTCCCCCCAATCAGGTGCGCGATGTAATCGCAGTAAGCGAGGCGAAGGCTGTTCATGATTGCTCCAAGAGGTCGTTGATCGCGTCCTGCTCCGTCGGGCCAAAGCCCATCGGGTCGCCGGGTTGGTAGTCGTCGTGGGTTGCTTGCCAGTCGTGGCTGCGGCACGGGACGGGGGGATTGATTTGCTCGGTGATCATGAGAACTCCCTCCCGTCGTGAGCAGCCAACTCGTCAGCCAGCTCGCTCAGCTCGCGCTCCGTCAAGCGCAGAAACCCCGCCGCGTCGCGGCCTTTGAGGGTGCGCACTTCGAGGTCCTCGAAGCCGCTCGTCAGGAACCCGGCGTTGGGTTCCGCTCGCACAAACACTCCCGAAACAATCACCGGGAATCCACGGCGGACGGTGGTTTCGATTTGGATCAGTTGGCTTTGTTTCATTTTCCGTTGCTCCTGTTTTTTCGGTTTGGATACTACAGAACGAATTATGCCTGCATCTTTTTCATAAGGCAACATCTTTTTCACACAACCACCTCGAACCAGAGTCCTCCAAACTCGGCCAGCCCCGCCGCCTTCAGCTGCTTGCGGAAGGCTTTGTGCTTGGAGAGGGGCAGGGCGAGCTGAACGAACGCCTCGAACACACTCCGGTAAACAACCCCAGCCACGCGCACCTTGGAGCGGGTTTTACGAGCCGGGACCACCGGGGAGGCGTCCTTGACCCAGAACTTACGAACCCTCCTGTACAGCGAGGTTGAGTGAGTGTCCCTCTGAACCCCCTTCTCAACGTAGAAAATGTGCCCCGGAACGGCGATCGCCAACTTGGCGTTGGGATACGCCCGGAGCACTCGACCCACGGTGCTGAGCTTTGGGTCGAGGTTGAACTTGGCGTTGTAGCCTGCAGCCGCGTCCAAACTCGGCGCGTACTGGTGGTTGTAAGTGCCGTGCCCGTCTTTGCGACCCGCCGCCTTCAGCTGCGCGTGCGCCTCGGCGTAGGTGGTGTTGCAGAACTGTGCAACAGCGCGCACCGCACAGTCGCTGCGTTCGTGGAAAAATCCCGCCTCAGCGCGACCACCGTCGGTGTAGGAGTTTGGGACTCGTTTCTGCTGGTTCATCTGTTTGGCTCCGTTTGATCAGTTTGTCCAACTGATTAAATTATGAACCTGTTTGAACCAGAAGGCAACATCTTTTTCATAATATTTTATCTATTTGATCCAATTGAGGAAATTGAGTAGGAATGCCCGTTTTCAAACCCCTCCAACACCAGATCACGAGAGGAATGCTGCAGCTGCTTCGCCACACTGGGGCGCTCGAGGTAGAAGGACTGCGGCCCCTCGGCGTTCGCGCGGAAGTCATTCACCCACTCATCCACCAGCTTCACCTTCGCACGCACAACCGACACGCGGTTCTCCCAGCGGGAGCAGTCGCAGTCCATCCCGCTGTTGACGATGGCGATCTTGCCGTTCTCCGCGTACTCGGCGACCCGCCGAATGAGGGTTGCGCGTTTCTGCCGCGCTTCCGTCGCGTCACTCAGCGAGTGGCGGCGCTGTTCGATTCGGTTCCGCGCCCACAGTTTGAAGATGCCTCTCTCTTCCTGCTCTACCGTCATTCCGTTCATGGTGAGTGTCCTTTTTAGCGAGCTTGATAGAAATGAATCATAACAGCCAGATGAATCGCCAACTCGAGAGAAGGGCTTTCTCCGCCCTCTGCCACATCCACGTCATCCGGCTCCTCACGGCTGCGACTCTCGCGCACGAGGGGGTACGACACAACAAACCGCCTCCCCTCCTGTTGAATGCTCACTCCGGAAAGATCCCACTCCCGGGAGCTGATCTGTTTCAGCTGCAGGTCTTGCAGGGTTTTGATAAACAGCTGCTTCATCTTTGGGAATTGATCCACGACTCAGCCCTCCTCGACAGTGCAGAGGGGCGCGAGGAAATTGCCTTGAAAGATCCAAGTGCTACCGGGCGCGAAGTAGCCTTGGACCCTGCCTTGGATGCAAACAGCCTCCGCCACAGCCGTGTCGCACGGCCCCTGCGCGGTGACCAGATGAGCGGCTTGCGGGCGATGGCCTTGAGACTCGTGTGCATTTTTAGACACACGGAATTTTCCACCGTGCGCCAGCACCACATCACCGGCTTTGAGGTCGTGGATTGACTTTTTCATTTTCCGTTGCTCCTTAGCGGCTGGTGACGAGGATTTTGAATGTGGCGCTGATTTTGCTGACGGACTTGAACGCGTCCTCGCCGTAGACCTCGTCGAATTTCTTGCGGTCGAAAATCGTGCTGTTGCTCTCGACGTACGTGGCGCTGAACAACGCGCCTTCCATGAACTGCACATCTTTGCCCTTGACGGATTTTTTCTGCATCCGCCCATCAGCCCCCAACTCCTTGAGGTTGGTTTTGATTGCGTCGGAACGCTTCTGAAGGTCGCTGATCTGAGCCAGCAGCATTCCGAGCTCGTCGACTTGGGTGAAGAGGTTGGTTTCGATTTGCATTTCAGTTTCTCCTGTTTTGTCAGTTTGGTCACTACAGAACGAATTATGCCTGCATCTTTTTCATAAAGCAACATCTTTTTTCATCCGCCAGATCTCCCCCTCCGAAACTCTCCCCCCCGAGACGCCGAGGGGGAGAATTCAGCACCAGCGTATTTTCCCACTTTCCCTTTTAAATCAACATCGATATCTCCCCCTCCGGTCGGAGGGGGAGATCTACCCCACTTTACCCACTTTTTCCTTAATATTCATCATCTTAGATCTCCCCCTCCGATATCTCCCCCTCTTAGGAAGAGAGGAGAGGAGGGGGAGACTTACGCTCCCCCCCTCCCTCTCATATCTCCCTCCCAACATCCCCCTCCGTTTGGAGGGGGAGATCTCTCAGAAGTTCCCATCGTCATACGCTTCATTGACGGCCACCCCGCGCTTGCGCCGATCGGTGGGGTGCTGGACGTTCTTGAGCCAGCCCCGTTCGAGTTCCTCCAGCACCCGCCGCCGCACAGCTTCCTTGCGCATGCTGTAGCCGCCCGCCCTGCTGAGAGCTTCAATCGACGGTGCAAAGCCCCCCGCCACCACCTCCAGCCGGATGTTCTCGGCCAGTTGCGCACGAAAGGCCTCCAGCGCCGCGTCCGAGTCCACAGTTTCCGGCTTCGCCACCCTCACCTCGAATCCCCCAATCACATCCAGATCCATCGGAGCGAGCGGCGCACTGTACGAGTTTTTAACAAAGTGCAGCGTGAGCCGCGAGGTCTTTGTGGCGGCGTCGTAGCTTTGTCCCGAGGCGTCGTTGCGCGGCGTGAGCACTCGCGAGGCTCTCGACGAGTCCCCGAACGCCGAGCCGCCTCGCCCCGAGTGAGCATCGACCACATTCTCCCGGCTTCCGGCCTTGCTCACGTGGTGAACAAACGTCACCGCCGCCCCCAACCCCTCCACCATCCTCGCGCCCGCTTCCATGATGGCGGTGGCCGAGTCGTTCATCGCCTGTTCGCTCAACCCGAACGAAGCGGTCGGGTCGATGATGAGCCACTTCAGGTCTGCATCTTTGTACCCTGCAATCAGTTTATCCACCACCGCATTCACCACAAACTCCCCCGTCCGCGAGTGCGCGATCAGTTTCGGGATATTGGCGCTGACGTCTTGGATGGCCAGCCCCTCGAACGCCTTCAGCTTTTGGTCTTCCGTCCACGTCAACCGATCCAGCAACGCCCCCGCCCTCCTCACCATCAACGTCCGCTCCTCCTCGGCGGTGAGAAACAGCACGCGTCCGGGCGTGAGGATGTTGAACCGGTCGTACAACCTCTCCCCCGCCACCACGTGGAGCGCCTCGTACAACAGCAGCATCGTTTTCCCCAGACCCCCGCGACCGATGAACGCGGTGCGCGCTTTGGGGAGCACCTCCGCGATGACGAAGGGCTTGGGCGGGGGGCGGTCGAAAAACTCCTCCCTCTTCAGCACGTGCTCCGTCCACTCGAACTTGCGCGCGATGCGCTGCGGGTCCGCCGCGTCGCGCGGCAGCTCGTCAAAGTCCTGCACAAACAGTTTGGTGTTCACGCCCACCGCCTCCGCCTGTCGGAGCATTGTGTCGAGGGTGTACCGGGAGGTTGAGGACATGGCGGCTTGGCGGAAGAAAATATCCTCCATCGTGCGGTCGTCGCGTGTCCCGGCGTAGTTGGGGGAGGCTTTGGCCCAAGCCCCGTACGCCCCGAACACCTCACGACTGCGCGGGAACGCCCTGCCCAACGCCAACCCCGTCTTCACCCACTGCTCGCGGTCGTCCGGCGTGAACACCCCCAGGAGCGCATTCAGCTGGTCCAGGAGCGCCCCTTCCACCGTGCAGGGGGAGGTTCTGTCCTCTGCGGGGCGTAATGCGCTCTCCGGGCCATTCAACCCCCGCTCCTCGCACCTCCGAGAGTACTCCTGGAGCGCCTCCTCCGCCAGCTCCGAGCAATCCACCACCCCCGTCGGACACACCGTCCCGGGCAACATCCGACCCGTCAGCGCGACAAACCTCCGGTTCGGGTACACTTCGATCGCCACACCTCGGTGACCGGCTTTGCGGGCGTGGCCCCGCCCGATCACGTGCACCCCGCTCCCCGAGTACGAGATCTCCGTGAACGCGCCCGCTGCGGCTGCGCGGCGGGTGAACTCCTCGGCCCAGACATCTTTCCAGGATCCGTCCACCGGATCCATCACGTCGTCCAAATCAATCAACAACCACCCGCTCGTGATCGCCAGTCCCAACCCGGAGTACGCGGGGGAGTGGTCCTCGAGCGCCTCCATTGCGGTGGCGTGGGGCGTCATCTGCGCATAGTCTTCGGGCACCTCCATGGTGCCGCTCCGGCGTCGGTGGGTGGTGGGGTAGTAGGGGACTTTGCGCCCGTCTTCGAGTCGCCAAACCATCCACCTCGGCTCCTTCAACAACTCCTCCGGGAGTTCGAGCTCTGTGGATTTGCGCCTGAATGCGATGATGGCCATGTGGGGGTTCAGTTTCGCTCAGTTTGAAGTTGAAAAAAAGGGGGTGCGCCCTTTGAAGCTGCGCACCCCGGACTTGCCCGCCGCCGGAAGGCTTAGAAGTCTTCCTTCAGCTCGTCGAACTCCTGTGCGGAGGCTTTTGCCCCGCCGAAGCGCTCGCCGTCCTTGGCCTTCTGCACCGCCCTCAGCCCGAAGCTCACGCCCTGATTGCCCTGAGAGTCGTAGGCGTACGTCGTGAAGGAAACTCTCGCGTAACACCCTCCGTACAAATCATCCGCCTCCAGAATCTCGGTCTTATCCCGGTCAATCACCAACGGCGTGTACCGCGAGCTAAACGTCACCATCACCGCCCCCTCCTCCGCCCACCCGAAGTACTCCTCCTTGGCGGAGCAGAGCGTGATGGGGTAGCCGCTCTTGGGTTCGAGCGACTTGCGCTTCACCCCCGACGGCACTTTCTGCCCGAAACGCTCCGTGGCGGTGTCGTCGAGGGCCGCGAGCATGGCGGCGTATTCCGGAGTGGATTGCGCCTTTTTATCAAACACCAGCACCAAGCTCCACGTCTTGTGGCCTTGGTCGTTCACTTGCGGCTCGAACAGCCTCGGGAACGAAACGCGACCAACGGGGCTGAGTTTCTTTGCTTCGTTACTCATTGCGAATTACTCCTAAAATGTTGAGAAAACAAAATCCGGTGTGTGTGTTTCAACGTTACAGCCTCTTCCGCGATGCACACCAGTTCCATCGCGTCAGATTTCGGAAAAGTCATTCGGTTCGGAGTCGTTCTTGACCAAAATGGGGTTGCCCTCTTTGAGCACAGTGAGAGTGTCGAGGTTGTGACCGGATTTCTCCGCCTCCGCCAACGTCAACACCTTCAGCCCCCGAGGCAGCTCGATGTCCGTGCGCCAGACCCTGCGCCCCTTCCCGTTCAACACCCGGTATCCGGGCGGGGGCTGGAGCAGAGAGTGCGTCGCCACCTGCTCCATCCACTCCGCGATGCGCTTGGAGTTGAGGTGGACCCAGATCTTGGTTTCGTCGTCCACGGAGCTCAAATCCGTGAACGCCATACGCGCCGCGAACAACGCCTCTTGCTTGCGCTCGGGGCAGATTGCCGCTGCGGGACAATACGCGCAATGCTCGCCCGCTCTGCGCGGAGGGTTCTCCGCGTTCAGCGCCACGTCCGCGTCCGCGTGCACCGGCCCGATCAGCGCCTCGAACTCCTTCCTCCGGAGTGTGACGCTGCGGATGCCGCCCGCTCGGGGTTGAACAATCGTCAGCTTCACCTTTTTCACGCTCAAGCCGTGCGTCGCGATTGCCCCCGCCGCGTAAATCATCAACTGCGCATTGCCCCTCGCCTCGACCCGGTTGTACCCGTACTTCAGATCCACCACCTCCAGCTCGTTGCGCCTATGGATCACCGCGTCCGGGGTGCCGTGGATCGCCTCCGTCAGGTGCACCCGCTCCTCGATCCACGCCCGCGCACCCTTGCGGTTCATGGCGCTGCGCACGTGTCCGACATACAGCTCGATGCCGGGGTAGGTGTGCTCGGTGACCACCTCTCCCAGCAACATCCGGGAGGCCACAGTGTGTGCGTTGGTGCCTTCCTGAGCGGCGGCTCCTGGGGGCTGAGGCGGAGCCTCCTCACTCAGCCTCACCGACCCCGGACACGCCCTCCACCGAGCCGCCGCAGAGGGGGCGAGCTTTGCGTGGTGGGAGCTCACAGCTCGATCACCTTCAACGTGTACTGGAGTCGGAACTTGTCCCACTCGAGCACATTCATCACCTCGCACCCCTTTTTCCTCAGCAACGCCCCCGTCACCAGCGAGGCAATCGGCGCTCCCGACGGCAGCACGTAGTCGCGCTCCTGATCGAAGTCCTCCAGCCGCTCCCTCGCGGCACGCAGGTCTTCGTGATTCTCGGGGTCCATTTCGTGATCGAAAATCGGCGTGAGCGTGCCGTAGGTTGACGCAGGGCGCAAATCCACCGCAGGGCGTAGCTCGCCGGTGCGAGAGTCTTTGCGCATGCGGTTGGAGGTGACGTACACTTTTGCATTCACAGTTTGCCCTTGATTATCAAGTTGAGAAGGTCGGTTTTGTTTTCCAGCACGTTCAATGCACGAGCGTCAATTGTGGAGCTGGTGACGTAGTCGACCACGTGGGTCTTTTCGGTTTGTCCCACGCGGTAGTTGCGACGTAGGCCTTGCTCGCGCTCGACGAGAGACCACGTCCTGCTGAGCCACAATTGGTACCGAGCGCACTGGAGGTTGAGTCCGGTGCCGTGTTGCTTGGGCGAACCCACCAACACCTTCAGCTCGGGTTGTGTTTTGAACGCTTCGGGGTCGGAGGTGTGACGGATGCCGAGGGCGTCGAGCTTGAGCCGCAAGAGTTCGCGCTCCGCCGTCCACACCGACCAGAGAATCACCTTCCCCTCGTTCGCGAATTGCTCCAAGTCGCCGAGCACTTGATTGATTTTCGGATTGGGGAACAGGAGTTCGTTTTCGTTCTTCTCGCCGAGTCCCGAAGCCAGCCTCAGCAGCCGCGTCGCCAACACAGCTGCGTTCTCCGCAGACAACTCCACCCCGTTCACCTGTGTGGTGTATTGGGCGAGGAGTTCCTTGTGAGCTTTTTTCAGCTCTTTGCTCGGCTCGCACTCCCGCACCACAAAAGTACGCTCCGGGAGTTGCTCCACCTCCTCGTCATTCAGAAACGTCCCGTACCCCTTCAGCCGCTCCAGCAACTCCTCCATGTTGCGGAGTCGGATTGTGCCGTCGGAGTTGCGCATGGGGATGAAGGGGTTGCCCCGGATGCGACTCGCAAGCCCCACATTCGGCACCATGTACCGTTCCATGAAAGTGCGACGCGGTTCGATCTTGGCGTCGGGCTGCAGGAACTTCAACTGGCAGTACAAGTCCGCTGGTGAATTCGCGGTGGGCGTGCCGGTGAGGTCGAGGCGCTTGTGTGCGTGGCGGGCGAGTGCGAGAATTGTACGGGTGGTTTTTGTGGTTGGGTTGGCGATGCGGTGTCCCTCGTCCACAATCAGACACCTCCGTCCCCGCTGCAGCTCGACGAGCACGTCTTTCAGCCGCTGCTTGTTCAAGAGCTGCTCGTAGTGAAAACACTGCTGCACGCCTTCCTGCTGCCACTGCGGCTTCACGGCTTTCGGCGCAATCACCACCGGCTCCAAGCCCTCGCGCCGAGCGATGTTGAGTGCGGCGAGGGTTTTGCCGGTGCCGGGAGCGGCGAACAGCCCCCAACCGGATTTGCTTTCAGCGGACTGCGCGGCCCGCTCTTGCCATGCGAAAAGTTTCATTCAGTTTCTCCAGTTTATCCACCAAGCCCTCGAATCTGTCAGTGCGACGTTCAGGGCCAACCCACAACGCTCGACTCAACAACTGATCCACCTCCAGCGCAACAAGTGTCCGGAGGCTGTTGGTAGGAAGAAGTATCGCTCGGTTCTGCAGGAAAAGCAAACAATGGACAAAAATATTCTCCGCCGCCCCCGCGTGCCACCCGAATTGTGAGGGTTCGAACGCCCTCTTCAATGGGCACTTGACGCTCTCGGCCACAGACTTCAGCTCCAGCAGCCCCGTGAACCCTCTGGCTGAATAAACCACGTCCGGGAACCCCGGCGTCACCGTGGATTCTATACGATAAGCCGCGTCGAAAAGCTCGGCGCGTTTCAGGCTATCCCAAAATCCCTTTTCATTCATGAAGTTATAAATTACTTTTCTTTTTCTCGAAACTGGTGCACAATTCGTTCTGTAGTCGCCCAAACTGATTCAACAGGAGAAACTGAAATGAACATCTTTTTTCTGCACCACTCCCCACTCGTAGCCGCCGCACTGCACTGCGACAAGCACGTCGGCAAAATGTTGCTCGAGTCTGCACAGCTCCTCTCCACCGCTCATCACGAATTGGGCGAACCCGTCACCTACAAACCCACTCACCGCAATCACCCTTGCGCGGTGTGGGTGCGGAGCAGCCGCCTGCACTACAATTATGTCTCGGAATTGGCTGTTGCGCTCGGGCGCGAGTTTTTCATCCGCTTCGACAAGCAGCACGCCTCGCTCGCGGTTGTGCAACGGGAGCTGAGGGTTCCGCCGTCGAATCTGCGGGTGTCGTGGTGGAAAGAACCCCCTCAGTGCATGCCCGAAGAGTTCCGAGGCGCAGACCACATCGAGGCGTATCGCCGTTACTATTGCAGCAAAGCCGACAAGTTCGAGATGAAATGGACGCGTCGTTTTACACCCCCTTGGTTCAAACACGAACCTCAACCCGCTTGAGATCAGGAGAGTCCGAGATGTCTGAAGTTGCCGAAGTGATTATGCCCCCGTCCGTCGAGAACGGTAGGAAGCTGGAAAGCGTTTCCAGCAAATACGTCTTCATCGACACCAAACAAGTCCTCTCCAAGCTCACCGAGAACGGCTACTACGTGACGCAGTCCAATCAGCTGAAGCCCCGCCGCAGAGACGCCGAGACGGTGCGGCACTTTGTGCGCATGCGCCACAAGGACTCGCAGGTCGAGGTGAACGGAACGGTGCCAGAGATCGTCGTGGTGAACGCGCACGACGGCAGCTCCTCGCTGCGGTTCATGGCGGGGTTGTTCCGTATTGTCTGCTCCAACGGACTGATCGTTCAGCAGACCAGCACTTCATTCGCTCGCGTGGTGCACAACCGCAACGCCGAGCAGGAAGCTCTGTTGGCTGCGCAGAAAGTTCTCGTTGAAGCTCAGGAAAACGCTCGTCGCATCGAGCTGTTCCGCCTTCGTGTGATGAAACCGATTGAGGTGATGGAGTTCGCCACACTGGCTTCGCGGGACATTTGGAGCGGGAAAATTGATCCCGAGTCGCTGCTGACGGTGCGTCGTCCCGAGGACGAGGCTGCGGATCTTTGGTCGGTGTTCAATCGCGTGCAGGAAAACCTGATCAAGGGTGGTGTTCCCGGAAAATCCACCAATGGCCGCAACACCCGCACGCATGGCATCCGCGCCATGGACAATTCCTTGAAAGTGAACATCAAGCTCTGGCAACTGGCTGAGGAGTTTCTTGGGTGAAAATTCTCGGCGCAGGACTCAGTGGCCTGATCGCGGCGCACGCCTACCCCAACGCGGAGGTGTTCGAGGCTGGTCCGCAAAGTCAAAACTCTCACCGCGCCGTGTTGCGGTTCCGCACTGCGGCGGTGGGTGATGCGGCGGGGATTGAATTCCGGTCGGTGCGCGTGAACAAGGGAATCTGGTTCGATGGCGGATACGTCTCCCCGGACATTCGGTTGGCGAATTTGTACTCGCAGAAAGTTGCGCTCGGGCGACTGCTGGATCGCTCGATATGGAAAATCGATCCGGTGGAGCGGTTCATCGCCCCAGAGAATTTCCTCGAGCGCATGATTGAGCAGGTGAAGGGGCGCATCCACTGGAACTCTCCCGTGAATAGCGTTGACGAGTTGGGGGTTGGTGGTCCGGTGATCAGCACAATTCCGTTGCCCGTGCTGGCTAAAATTTGCCACTCGGAGCACCTGCTGAAAGGGGAGCGTTTCGGCCACTCGCGGATCGAGGTGATTCGGTTCAGGGTGCCAGACGCGGATGTGTTTCAAAGTGTTTATTTCCCCTCGCCAGAAACTGCGGTGTACCGCGCCAGCATCACCAAGGACTTGTTGATCGTGGAGAGTGTTCAGGATTCCCCCGTGAAGCCGGACCTCGAGGAAGCTCTCCGGGCTTTCGGGTTGGGGAAGGAGCAGGTGGGAGAAATTGACTCTTACCAGACTCAGCGATACGGGAAAATCGTTCCCATCGACGAGTCCATCAGGCGCAATTTCATTCAATCAATCACCCGCAATTTCGGTATCTATTCAGTTGGTAGGTTTGCAGTTTGGAAGAATTTGTTGTTAGACGATGTGTTGAACGACTTGGCGGTTGTCAAGCGCCTGATCAACTCGGACGCTTACGCTCAAAACTTAATAAACGGAGAAATGCAATGAAAGTCAGCCTGATCAGCTTCACCAGCGATGCAATCAATTTGCTTTTGAAAACCAAGAACACTCGGCTCAAATTCGACAGCGATCCGGGGTCTTGGCCCGAGGAGCAGAAGCGGGAGCACTTGGCGTACATGCTCGACACCATCAAGAGTTCTTGGGAATTCGTGGACTACACCTTCAAGATCGAAGGCGTCACCCGCGCCTTCACCCATCAGCTCGTCCGCACCCGCACCGGCGCATACGCTCAGGAAAGCCAACGCACCGTCGACGCCAGCGAAAATGGCGTGCTCCGCCCGGACACCGTAACTCCGGTTTGGAACGAGGCGACGAACGTGATGATGGAGGCGTACTGCAGCATGCTCGCTGATGGGGTGCCGATTCAGGACGCTCGAGGAATTCTCCCCACCAACATCACCACCAGCATCATCTGCAAATTCTCCTTGCGCACCCTGAGCGACATGGCCAAGGTGCGGCTCTGCGTCCGCACTCAGGGCGAATACCAAGAGGTGTTCCGCGCCATGCGGGAGAAAGTTTTGGAGGTGCACCCTTGGGCCGAGGACTTTATCCAAGTGGCTTGTGTGGCGAGTGGCACCTGTGCGTTCCCCCGCTACGGCAAGACAAGCTGCAAGTTCTACGACCCCCGCATGGACCAGAGCGCGGTGATCGCGGACACAAAAGCCAAGTTCTGGACCGAAGCAAAACAAGTCGCCATCCCGGTGGCCCGTGCAGGGAGGACGATGTGATGAGGGTGAGGGTTGTTGACCTGGACGGCACAATCAGCGATGATCGGTGGAGGAGGTGGCTGATCGACGAGGGGGAGTCGGAGGTTGATCGGGTTTACCATCACTACCACATTCACCTCGAGGGAGACGAGTTTGTGAATCGGTGGGTGGTGCGATGCCCTGATCGCCCGGTTGTTCTGGTCACAGCGCGTCCGGCTTATCTTCGTGAAGCGAGCGAGCGTTGGCTGAAGAAAAACGGAATCCAGTTCCACTCCTTGCTGATGCGTCCCGAAGGCGACCACTCCACTTCTCCGGAGCTGAAGCTGAAGCTGATTGATTTGGCGGGGTTGGAGGTTGATTTTGCGTTTGATGATCGCACGGATGTGATCTCCGCGTACCGCTCCAGAGGCTATTCCACCATCCACCTTCAAGAAATGGAGCATGCATCGTGAACAATACAAGCACTGTCCCTGAAATACTCGAATCGGCTTCTCTAACCTACGAGCAGCGAAATAAGATTTACGGCGACAATTACAAAAAGTTCGGCGTCGTGATGAAGGTGATGTTTCCGAATGGGTTGAAAACCGACAACATCGGGGACTTCAACCGCCTCGGAGTGTTCGTGCAGTGTCTCAGCAAGCTCACCCGCTACTCCGAGCTGCTCGAGTTCGGTGGGCACCGGGACTCCGCGCACGATCTGTGCGTTTACGCTGCGATGCTTGAGGAGTTGACGGAGCTATGATATTTTTAGACTTTGAAACCACAGGACTGATTGCCCCTTCGTCGTCGGATTTGGGGGTTCAGCCTCGGATAATTGAAATCGGTGCCTTGAAAGTTGACGCCGATTTCAACGAACTCGGACGCGTGAACGAGTTGATCGATCCGGGGATCCCAATCTCCGACGAGATCACCCGCATCACCGGGATCAAAAACCCCGACCTCAAGGGCAAGCGCAAATTCAGCGTGGCGGCGCTGGACTTGACGGAATTTTTCCTGGGGGAGCGGGTGCTGGTTGCGCATAATTTGGATTTCGACCTGAGTGTGCTGTATTACGAGCTGATGAGGCTGAATCTCCACCGGAGGTTCCCGTTCCCGCCGGAGCAGATCTGCACCGTTGACGCCTCCTTCCACATCAAAGGGCGTCGCCTCAAGCTCACGGAACTTTACGAGATCACTCAGAAAAAGCCTCTCCACCAAACTCACCGCGCCATCGAGGACGTTGAGGCGCTGGTGGCTTGCTACAAAGCGCTGTGTTAACCCGCACCGAATACACCTTCGGGCAATGCTTCGGCCCCGTCAGCCGCGTTGTTCAGCGGGCGAAGGAGTTGGGTTTTGAGCGTCCGATCATCTGTGACAGCACAACTTTCGGCCACATCCCTTTCTTCAAAGAAACCACCAGAGCGGGATTGAAACCGATTTTTGGGGCCGAAGTTAAGCTCGGCCAGCAAAACCACGCCCTGCGTGTTCTGGCACGTACGGCGAGGGGTTTGGAGGAGTTGTACCGAGTGGCTCGGGGAGTTCCGTCCGGCCACCAGTTCTCGGATCAAGTGATTGTGATGCCGTTCACGTCGCCGCTGGACTCTTTTCAAGCCCCGCACACCTTTGTGGACTTGACGCCGGGAGCGGTTTTTCTGAATCGACAGCGGGAGAGTTCTGGATTCCCGACGGTTTTGGTTTCTGATGTCAGGTATCCAGCGTCGACAGACCGCAAATACGCAGAACTTTTGGGAGTTCGTCTTGGGCCAAACCTCCAGCACTGGCTCGCGCCGGACGAGCTGGCTTCCTCGGTGCAGGCGGAGAGCTGGAACAGAATTGCGGATCTTTGCGACGAGGTGAAGCTGCCGGTGGCGGAGAACATAAAAGTCGAGGGGGACTTGGAGGCGCTCGCTCGCAAGGGCATTTTCTGGCGATTCCCGGACGGGTGGTCCGCGCACTACGAAGACCGACTTCAGCGGGAATTGGGCGTGATCACGGAGAAGTCTTACGAGTCGTACTTTTTGTTGGTGAATGACCTGATTCAGTGGTCGCGGGCGCGGATGCTGGTTGGTCCGGGGAGGGGGTCTTCTGCGGGGTCGATTGTTTGTTACTTGCTCGGGATCACGGAGCTTGACCCGATTCGGCACGGGTTGCTGTTCGAGCGGTTTGTGGACGTGACGCGGATCGATCTCCCCGACATCGACATGGACTTCCCCAGCGACCGCCGAGACGAGCTGTTTGTGTATTTGCAAGAAAAATACGGCTCCTCCAACGTGGCTCGTCTCGGCAACGTGAACCGACTCAAGCCCCGCAGCATCCTCGGTCTCGTGGGCAAGCGCATGCACATCCCCGCCTACGAAACCAAAGACATCCGCGACAACATGATCGAGCGGAGCACGGGCGATTCGCGAGCGGCGTTCTGCCTTGAGGACACGCTGGAGACTTTGAAAGCGGGGCGGGAGCTGCTGGAGAGGCACCCCGGATTCCGACACGCAACACAGCTCGAAGGTCACGCCTCTCACGCCGGAGTTCATGCTGCGGGGGTGATTATCTGCAATACCCCGGTGACGGATTATTGCGCGGTTGACGAGAAGGGCATCGCGCAGATCGACAAATATCAGGCCGAGTCCTTGAACCTGATGAAGCTGGACGCGTTGGGGCTGAAGACTTTGGACGTCGTTCAGGAGGCGCTCGACATGACAGGAGGCAAGATCACCGACATCGACATCGAAGCGCCGGAGATTTACTCCCTGATCAATTCGCAGAAGCTGACCGGGATATTCCAATTGGAAGGGGACGCTGCGCGACAATTGACCCGTCAATTCAAACTCGAAAACTTCAACGACATCGTGGCGGTGAGTGCGTTGGCACGTCCAGGCCCACTTCAGTCGGGCGGCGCAAAGTTGTTCCTGGACGTCCGTAACGGCAAAGCAACTCCAGAATATCACCACGAAATTCATCGCCTCTGGACCGAACAAACAGAGGGGGTGGTGGTCTATCAGGAGCAGATCCTTTTCCTCGGTCGGGACATGGGGGACTTGGGGTGGCCGGAGCTGACTGCGTTGCGCCGCGCCATGAGCAAGTCGTTGGGGAAGGAGTATTTCGATCAGTTCAGGGACAAATTCATGGCGGGCGCTTCCACCAAGGGCGTGCCCAAAGAGGCTGCTTCAAAAGTCTGGGACAGCATGATGCACGCTGGAGCTTACGCGTTCGTGAAGGCGCACTCCGCCAGCTACAGCGTCATCACCGCGTGGACCGCTTGGTTGAAGGCGAGGCATCCGTTGGAGTTTGCTTGCGCGTCGCTGCGCCACACCAAAGACGATGACGGAATTTTGAAGCTGCTTCGTGAGCTCACCTCCGAAGGGTTCAAGTACGTCCCCTTCGACAAAAACAAGAGCGCCGCCTCTTGGTCGGTGGCGGACGGGGCGATTGTTGGCGGGTTGCAAGGCGTGTTTGGGATTGGCCCGAAGATGGCGGAGAAAATTGTCGCCTCTCGAGCGGGAGGGCTGAAACTCACCCCTGCGATCCTCGCCAAGCTGGAGAATCCAAAATTGAAATGGGGCGACCCCTACCCGATTGAAGCCAAATTCAAGGACTGGTACAACAACCCCCGCTCTCACGGAATAAAAGAAGGCTGGTCTTTCACGCGCTGCAACGACATCGAATCAGACGGCAAGGAACGTCTCGTGCTCGGACAGCTGACGGAGAAGAACTTGAGGGATGCGCTGGAAACAGCAAACATCGCGAAAAAGGGCGGCGTGATAACGGATTTTGACCGGACGCACAGGTACTGGCTAAACATCACCATCAAGGACGACACGGGGTTGTTGATCGCGACGGTGAACCGAAAAAGCTACAACCGAATCGGGAAAGAAATACTGGAGTCTGTGCCTGTCGGAAGCACACTGATGTTGCGGGGAAAAACGGGTGAAAACGGAATCAGGAAGCTGTACGTGGAAAAGTGGAAAATCATAGGTTAAAAAAGACCCCCGCCTCAGCGGGGGGAAATGGAGGGGGAGAGGGGAGTTCTTGTCCCCGCCATGGCAAACAATTTTGATCGATCGAATTATCGCTCTCTTTTCAAATTAAAACCGTAAAAATAGGAGAAATTGCCAACAGTCTCGAGAGGGGGTAAAAAAGATGTTGCCTTCTGAAGAAAACGCAGGCATGATTTGTTCTGCAGGGTCCAAACCGAAAAAAACAGGAGAAACTGAAATGACAACCGCACTTGAGACCAGCATCAAAACCACCGACGGGATAGCAGTTAGTGTTTCGGAATGGGACAACGGCGGAGCGTGGTTCAGCATGATGCACCGTCACGGCAGCATCTACACTAGCCTGACTCGGCACGAAGCAGAAAAACTGCTGGCGGGCTTGCAAGAAATCCTTGCCAAAAAGGCGTTGGATGAGAAAATATTGGAGGCGAAATGACCCAAGCCGAGAAGTTATCCGAAGCCATCAAGTGGCTCGACACACGCTGGGTGCTGCACCCGCAGAACCGAGTGCCGAAACTTAAGGAAGCTTTACCGGACGTGTTCAAGTGGACACCGAAGGTATTGAAGGTCAGGAGGGTGAAGAAATGATGAATCCAGTTGAAGTTTTCCTGTTCGTTCTCATAACTTTTATTACGGGTTGTTTGGTCGGTGGAACTGTTACCAGCGGTAGCTGGGAAAATCACTGCCAGAAAGCCGGGTTG